>TARA_R110001632_G_scaffold3696_2_pt1 | contig 72401 bp, 70 predicted proteins | sample TARA_R110001632 | Tara Oceans TARA_R110001632 (sample SAMEA4398266) | marine metagenome | biome: Polar Biome; feature: [SRF] surface water layer (ENVO:00010504); material: water (ENVO:00002006), including particulate matter (ENVO:01000060) such as... | depth 5 m
CAGTATAACTGTTATAATGCAAGCATAATTCTACAGCATTTTTCTCCCCATGGATGTATCTCGACTCTTAGAACAACTCAACGATAAACAACGCGACGCCGTTGCTTCTCCCGCCGCTGATATGCTTATTTTGGCCGGCGCAGGCAGCGGTAAAACTCGCGTATTGGTTCACCGCATTGCCTGGTTAATGGAAGTCGAAGGTATCGCCCCTTGGGGTATTCTAGCGGTAACCTTTACCAATAAAGCCGCTCGAGAGATGCGTGGGCGAATCGAAGAGTTGCAAGGCAGTGCCCTGAGTAGCATGTGGATAGGTACCTTCCATGGTATTGCCCATCGTCTGCTACGCACCCACTATGCTGAAGCCAAGTTACCCGAAAATTTTCAGATCCTCGACTCAGACGATCAATATCGTTTAGTGCGTAGGGTGATAAAAAGTATGAACTTGGACGAAAAGCAATGGGCGCCCAAGCACGTTCAGTGGTACATAAATGGCAATAAAGACGAAGGCTTACGCCCAGAGCATATTGATACCCATGGCGATTACAATCAGCAAAAACTGCGCGACATCTATCAAACTTATCAGCAAACGTGTGATCGGGCTGGATTAGTTGATTTTGCTGAGTTGCTGCTTCGCGCTCATCGCCTATGGGCAGAAAATCCAGAGCTACTTAAACATTATCAGAATCGATTTCGCGCCGTATTAGTTGATGAGTTTCAAGATACCAACAATATTCAATATGCTTGGCTACGTCTATTAGCCGCGCCTACCAACAATATGATAATTGTTGGTGACGACGACCAGTCAATTTATGGCTGGCGCGGGGCGAACGTACAAAATATTCAGCATTTTTTACGTGACTATCCAAATGCTAAAACCATTCGTCTAGAGCAGAACTACCGCTCTACGGGCAATATTCTTAAAGCTGCTAATGCGGTCATAGATAACAACCAAGGCCGTCTTGGCAAAGAACTATGGACCGATGGTATAGACGGCGAGCTCATTTCTTTATATGCCGGTTTTAACGAATTAGATGAAGCACGTTTTGCGGTTTCACGGATCAAAGATTGGCATACCCAAGGCAACGCTCTAAGCGATTGCGCCATCTTATATCGCAATAACGCACAGTCCCGTGTATTAGAAGAAGCCTTATTACAAGAATCCGTCGCCTATCGAATATACGGCGGGCTGCGCTTCTTCGAACGTCAAGAAATTCGAGACGCCTTAGGGTATTTGCGGATCATCAACCAGCAGATTGATGATGCTGCTTTTGAGCGTGTGGTGAATACGCCAACTCGAGGCATTGGCGATAAAACCTTGGCACAGGTCCGCGAACAAGCGAAAGAACATGAGCTTTCAATGTGGCAAGCCAGCTTGCAACTATTGCGTGAAAAACGTTTATCAGGCCGTGCGTCAAATGCCTTACAGTCGTTTATCGATTTAGTATTAGAGCTACAAAAAGATACTCAAGAACAACCACTAGAACTGCAAGCCGATCACGTGATTAAGCATTCTGGTTTGTACGCTATGTACAAGGCTGAGAAAGGCGAGAAAGCCCAAGCACGTATCGAAAACTTAGAAGAATTGGTCACCGCTTGTAAGCAATTTGCACCGCCAGAAGAAGCAGAAAACATGTCGCCACTGTCGGCCTTTTTAGCCCATGCTTCACTTGAGGCGGGGGACGCCCAAGCTGACAAGCACCAGGATGCAGTGCAGATGATGACCATACATAGCGCTAAGGGTTTAGAGTTTCCTATGGTGTTGTTGGTGGGCGTAGAAGAAGGCATGTTCCCCAGCCAAATGAGCAACGATGAGCCGGGTAAAATCGAAGAGGAACGGCGCTTATGTTATGTAGGCATGACCCGTGCGATGCAAAAGCTTTATATTACCTATGCAGAGAATCGTCGCGTTTACGGCCAAGATAAATACCACACTCAGTCACGTTTTATCAAAGAGATACCGAGTGAATATATAGAAGAAGTGCGCCTGCGAACCAAAGCAACGGTATCGCGCCCAATGCAAAGTCGTTTTCAATCGTCTGCTAGCCATACTGCATTTGATTCTACGGGCTTTAAGCTGGGTGAACGAGTGGCCCATCGTAAATTTGGCGAAGGCACGGTGCTAAACTATGAAGGTAGCGGCGAACACGCTCGGGTTCAGGTAAACTTTGATGATGTAGGAAGTAAATGGTTAGTGCTTTCGTTCGCCAAATTAGACAAAATATAAAAACGTAAACGTTGAATGCGCAACTAGGTAGCATGTGGTTAATACAAAGTTGCGTACCGTTTTTGTATCTAGCAAAAGGTAAACTCGTTTTATGCGTCCTAAAGTACTGATAATTGACGGTAACGAACACAGTTTAGATATTATCGCCAGTTTGCTACTAAAGGCCAAACTAATGCCAGTCAGGGCCACCAGCCTGACGGCTGCGCAACATTTATTTTCAAACTCGGCGCCAGAAGACTTTTTGTGTGCCATTGTAGACTACCGCTTACCTGATGCTCCCATTGGCCAAGCCATTGATTTTGCCTTAAGCTCATTTTTGCCCACGATTGCAACCACCGAGTTTTTAGATGCTGAAACTCGCGCGGGTATTCTTAACAAGAACGTAATCGACTACATTCTTAAAGAGAATGAACAAGTTTACGAATATCTCAGTGTATTGCTCAACCGCTTACAGAAAAACAAAAGTATCGGCGTGTTGGTGGTCGACAATGCCAGAATCAGCCGCAATCGCAGCACTTCATTGCTGCGTCGTCATAATTTCATCACCCATCAAGCTACATCAGGCCAGCAGGGTCTAGAGGCATTGACCCGCTTTAGCCATGTTAAATTAGTCATAATAGCCAACGAATTACCGGATATGAGCGGCATTGAAATGCTTAGTGAAGTGCGTAAACGCGCCAAAAAGGATGATATTGCAGTTATTGGTTTATCAGATCACAGTGATACTGGGGTTTCAGCCCGTTTTATTAAAAGTGGTGCAAACGATTACTTGGCGCAACCTTACGGCCAAGAAGAGTTTCTATGCCGCATTATGCAAAACATTGAATTAATAGAAAATATTGAGCTTATTCGATTGGCCGCAAATTCGGACTTTTTAACCGGTCTCCCCAATCGACGTCACTTCTTCGAGCGCGTAGCTGCAGCCAATCAATTAGTTCCGATAAACCACAGCGTAGCGCTTATCGATATTGATCATTTTAAATCGATTAACGACACCTATGGCCACGATTGTGGTGATTACACATTACGCGAAATTGCCAAATTGGTTGCGGCTACCTTTGAGTCACACATACCTGCACGGTTTGGCGGGGAAGAGTTTTGTGTCTCTATGCCCAATATTGATTTACCGGCCGCCGTGCAGATCGTTGAAGATTTCCGCCAAGAGCTAGCGAATATCACCTTCAAATTCGAGGGGCAGACGTTCCACATCAGTGTCAGTATTGGTGTAACAGCCATTAAGCATGGTGGTGTAAATGGCATGCTACGTAAAGCAGATGAATACCTATACCAAGCCAAGAAAAATGGCCGTAATCGTGTAGAGCACGATCACATCCCTGTGAATTAATCTTGTGCGTGCTTAAGAGCCTTTCTAATTTTCCGATACTGACGCAGGGAGTCGTAACTAAACAACCCTAGCGCTAGCCATACAAAGCCAAACATCACTATTTTATTGCCATCAAGTGGCTCATCATAAACCGCCGCAGCTAACACAAACATAATGCTCGGGCCGATGTATTGAAAGAATCCCAAGGTCGAAAACATAATGCGTTTCGCTGCCGCGGTAAAACACAATAAAGGCGCCGTGGTGACTATACCGGCACAGATAAGCGTAACGTTCAAAGTCGAATCGTTGGTCAGCATATTACTCCACTCACCTGCGAACCAAACCCAGTAGACAATTGCAGGCGGCAGTAATAAGGAACTTTCAACCAGTAAACCAGGTAACGAATCCACAGCGACTTGCTTGCGCAACAAACCATAAACACCGAACGTACCGGCTAGCGCTAACGCAACCCAAGGCAATTGCCCGTAACTGACGATAAAATACACCACACCAAAAAGAGCTAAACCCACCGCCACTTTTTGCAAGCGCCGTAGTCGTTCACCTAAGAATAAACGGCCCAAAAATATATTTAGCAGAGGGTTTATGTAATAACCTAAGCTGGCATCCAATAGATGATTATTATTGATAGCCCAAATAAAAATAAACCAATTCGCCGCAAGTAGTACCCCTGAAATCAATAAAACCTGCATGACCTTAGGATTAAAAACAGCTTGTTTGACCTTATCAAACTTACCGGTAATCCCCACCAGCACGACCAAAACAAGGACAGACCAAACAATACGATGCATCAAAATTTCCATCGCGGGGACTTGCCCTATCAGCTTGAAGTACAGTGGCGCTATACCCCACATGGTATAAGCCGCTATTGCGAACAAAATACCCGACTTCACTGATTTATCATTCATCTTGCCACCCCTTGTGTATCAAGCGCGGGAGTGTGAGTTAACTGTCGGTAAAAAGCAATATTCAAACCTTGATCCTATAAAATTGGCGCGTAATGCTGCAATAACGGCTACCAGTAAGGGCGAGGGTGGTTTTGTGGTCGCCACCGGTGCAGTGAAAAATCGATGCAAACTACTAGCACAGGTATAACTAGAGCTTGTGATGAAGTTCATATTAAATTTACGCGACGCCATACAAGACTCAACCACAAACAATGCATTGGACACAAAAGCGCTGCAGATAATTGACCGTACAGCTAAAAATCCGTTTTATCTTTAACCTAGTCATTTGTTGGCCAATGCCTACCCAGTAAAATTTGCAAAGACCCTGACTTATTGTGCCACAAAGACAAGACTCAGATGACATCAGTCCTTGCGAATGACGATGGTACGCCATCAACAATTTTATATTTTATTATCTTGCATGGGCCTCAAGCCTAGGCAATACCTTAACGTGCGAGAATATTCCATATATTGCTACCTTCTGTGCGAGTCCGTTTCTTAATTTGGTATATATCCTGCTTTTAGCGGTTTACATAGATGCATTTTTTTCACCATTTGACCTAGTCAAAGGTGCTATAAACCTCTAATAGGACAAGTATGGTCGCTTATTTTAAACGTAAAACTAAGCAGTTTATCGAATCTAAAAACATGTATATGGCGCTGGTCATCGCTTCATTTTTAGAATCGATAATTGTACCTATTCCATTAGAGGCTGTGCTTATTCCCTTAATGCAGGCAAAGCGCGAGAAAATTTGGCTATTAGCCTTCTTAGCGACATTAGGCTGTATTTTTGGTGCGATCATTGGCTATGGCGTTGGTTACTACTTATTTGATCAATTTGCCGAACAAATTGCCAGTTGGTTCTCGGACCCGCAACAATTAGAAAACGTCAAAAATCAGATGCAGCAACAAGGCTTCTGGTACGTGCTGTCTGTTGGCATTATTCCCATTCCGTTCCAAATAGCCATGTTGGCCGCTGGAGCGGCGAAGTACTCACTCTTTATGTTCTTGTTGGCGACCTTAATTGCCCGCACGATCCGTTATTTTGGCCTAGCCTTATTAGTAAAAGTTGCAGGTAATAAAGCCGAAGCCATTTTCAGAAAGTATAAAATTCCCACTGCTATCGTGCTCACACTAGCGGTGGCGCTTTTCTGGTGGATAAAGCACTAGCTTATGAATATCAAGGATAAAATGATGAATGATGATTTAGAACATGGGGAGCACGATCACGAAGCCAGAATCGTCTCGCCTTCCGGCGAGTTGTTGTTCAATGAAGATACCCGCGAGCGAACCAAAGAACGTACCCGCGAAAGCAAAGAATACGTTTCGGTCATCGTTAAACGCGTAGATGAAACCTTCCGTCATCCTGACGATATTCTAGAAAAAGCCATCGACGAAGGGGTCGAGCAACTCGCTAGGCCCGCTATGTCACTATTTATGTCAGCACTGGCTGCGGGCATGATCATTTGTTTTACTGTGTTAGCCGTGGGCGTGATGACAACCATCGTTGGCGATCTTACCAGCGGCTTCAATCGAGTACTCGTTGCCTTGGTTTATCCTCTGGGTTTCGTCATGTGTATATTAAGTCGCACACAGCTATTTACTGAACATACGGCAACGGCCTTTTACCCTATTTTAGACAGACGCATAAGCATTTTTCGCATGTTTCGTTTATGGGCAATTGTGATTGCTGGGAACATTATCGGCGGGATTTTCAGTGCGGGTTTGCTGGCCATGAGCGATGAAGTTATTCACGCTAGTGCGGGTTATCTGATTATTGCCGAGCATATTTTGTCTTACTCACCAGGAACACTGCTCGTTAGCGCGACCCTAGCAGGATGGTTAATGGCGCTCGGCGCCTGGACCATACTATCTACCCATTCAACCACCAGCCAAATACTGTGTATTTACATCGTTACTTTTATTATTGGTTTAGGTGGCTTACATCACTCCATTGCGGGCTCAGTTGAGTTACTGGTAGGCTACTTTACCTCTGACAAAATTTCTCTTATTAACATGATAAGCGCGTTGTCTGTAATGCTACTCGGAAACGCCATTGGCGGCTCTGTATTTGTGGCTCTGCTCAATTACAGCCACATACGAAAGCTGAACAAATAGTTAATCTGATAAGCAACATTCATGGCTGTTGCTTATCAGATATTATGCAAAAGCATGTATCTTGATACTTTTCTGTATCACAGTGCGGCGTCGGTCTTAGACCGCGATGTATGTTTCTGACTGCCATGAAGGCTTCAAAGCGCCGTGCGCGCTAAACGCCAGCCACAATAACTGCTTAAGCTGGTCACTACCGTGCCCCATGCCCAGTCTTGCAAACTGATGTCCAGTGGCCACCCTGCTAACAGCGCATAATTAGTCATGTTGTAAGCACCATATGCCGCAGCACCTAACACGGCCCCGCCAAGCAGCACATTTTTGCCCTGTGCGGCGTGATAATTTGGCCGTATAACCAAATACACAATGGCCATACAATACAAGCCATAGAATACTATCCAAGGCCAAATGCGTACCTCGGCACGCATTAACCCAGCCATTGCTTCGATGTAACTATCTTTCGCTATCAGCCCAAGCCACACGGCATCCAATAGCAAGAAACCCAGTAACGACCCGCAATAGGCGCGAATTGATTTGTTCATATTGTCATCCTTTATTAGCCATATACGCTCACAAGCACTAGCGGTAAACCATCGTTAATTAATGTTACGAAAAGTTCGGAAAAACGACCAAAAAACTATTTTAACACACAGAAAGAACTACCTTAGTTGTGTAAATATTACCGCGTATGGATCATAAAATATGTTGAGCATGAAATAAAAATTATATTTTTCAACAAATTAGAGACTCTCCAAGATTGGTATGATGCTCGCATTGTTAATGCATACAAATATAGCGAATGTGTAACTGACGAGGAATAAAAATGAAAATTTTTGAAGCGTTACGTAACGATCACGACGTTCAGCGTGATTTGATGAATAAATTGATCAATACATCTGGCAAGAGCGATATCCGTATCCATGCATTCAACGAATTAAAAGAAGCACTTGAAAGTCATGCCTTGGCGGAAGAGCGTTTTTTCTATGCCCCGTTGATGGAATCAGATGATATGGCGGACCAGTCCCGTCATGCCATTGCAGAACATCACGAAATCGATGAGTTGATCGAAAAACTTGAACAGACGGATATGAGCTCGTCGGCTTGGTTAACGCATATGAAAAGCCTGCAACATTTGGTACTGCATCATTTAGATGATGAAGAACATCAATTCTTTCAAATGGCTGGTAAGGTGCTAAACGAAACCCAAAAGAGCAAATTGGCTAGTAACTACCGCGAAGAAATGCGCGAGCAACAATCAGCTTAATCCATTGCCTCTCAGAGGCTTCTGTTGGCCATAAATGCGTAACGATAAGCAATCTCTACATAAGAGGATAATCATGAATATTGAAAAACTAACTCCAGGGGCGACTTTCCCCAACATTGAAGTATTAAATAATAAGGGAGAATGTGTTCCACTTGTTAATCCAATAAGCCCAGAGCATTGGACTATGGTTGTGGTGTATAGAGGCGTGCATTGTCCTGTGTGCACTAAGTATTTAACCCAACTGCAGGAAATGCGCACGCAGTTTCAAGATATCAAAGTGGATATCGTTGCCGTGTCAGCCGATACCGTCGAGCAGCTGAATAAAAAGCTAGAGGATGTGGCAGCTGAGTATCCCGTGTACGCTGGTCTGAGCATGGATTACATGAAGGAATTAGGTTTATTCGTATCAGATCCTAGATCAGATGCCGAAACCGATCACCCGTTCCCAGAACCTGGCTTGTTCATTATTAACAGTGATAACAAGGTGCAGATAATTGAAATAGCTAACAGTCCATTTGTTCGCCCTGATCTAAATATGTTGGTATCAGGCTTAGGTTACACGCGTAAGAATGACTACCCCATTCGTGGCACCAAATCGATTTAACCGGCTAGAAGTAAAAAACCGAAGCGTTTTGCCTAAAACGCTTCAGTTAACCCAACGAAAAAAAAACCATCCATGGGCCGTCAGCAATACAGTAAAGGAATCCCCGTATGTTTATTGTCAAGTATTACCTAGGTGGTGCGCTGGCCGCTTTACTGTTGGCGTATTTCAGCGCAAATATACTCGTCTCCCTGCCATTAATATGGATCGGATTATCGCTACTGTGCGTCGGTAGCGCTTATTTACTGCAAAAGCCTGCTATTTTTCGTAAGAAACAAGACGGATCAATTCCCTTTTATATACGCTGGCTGTTTATTCCTTTCTTATTAGGTGTTCAATTTTATAACAGTTGGGCGCGAAAGCACGACAAAGTCCCCGCCATTCAGAAGATTGACGATGATCTGTATCTTGCCTGTCGCCTATTTCCCAGTGATGTAGAACAGTTACATGACTTGAACGTTAACGCTATTTTAGATGTTACCGCCGAATTTGATGGACTCGACTGGACCGCCACATCTGAAGAACTCGCCTACCTAAACGTCCCAGTGCTTGATCATCAAAGCCCCAGTGAAGAGGATTTGATCCGAGCTGTAAACTGGATTGATAACCACCGCCGAGCAAAACGCGGTGTGGTTGTGCACTGTGCGTTAGGTCGAGGAAGATCAGTGCTTGTGATGGCAGCCTATTTACTCAGGAAAAACCCGCAGATGAGTGTGCGCCAAGCCATTTCAAGCATTCAAGATGTACGAGAAACGGCGCGCTTAAATGGGCATCAGCTACGGGCATTATGCAAGATATTTGATGGTGGGAAATTAAGTCCTAAGGCGCCAACTTGGTTAATCGCGAATCCAGTATCAGGGGCGGGGAAATGGCCCGAGAACCGGGAATTTATTGAGCAACGCTTGTCTGCTTCAATGCAACTTAATATAGTCGAAACCACTCCAGATATCAGCGCCAAAACCTTGGCGGAACAAGCGGTTGAAGCTGGTGCGAGTATGGTTATAGCATGCGGTGGGGATGGCACATTGACGGAAGTAGCGTCTGTATTGGTAGATAGTAAGGTGCATTTTGCAATCATCCCAATGGGCACCGCAAATGCCCTCGCCCACGCCTTGTTTGGTACTAAATCAAAAGTGATGCCCATAGAGGTCGCTTGTGAGCATATCGAGAATGGCGTACCCACAAAAATTGATACTGCCAGCTGTAACGAGCGCTTAATGTTATTAGTCACCGCTGTAGGGTTCGAGCAGAAAATGATTGAAGGTGCAGATCGCGATGAAAAGAACCAAGGAGGCCAAATGGCGTACATCAAAGCTCTTTGGGAGGCAGTCAATGTTAATGATTCTCTTGATCTCCGCATCACTATAGATGACGAGGCACAACAGTCGTTGTCTGTCTGTAGCCTTGTGGTGGCTAATGCTGCGCCCTTTACTACCGTATTGGCACAGGGCGGAGGCGAGCCTGACGTAAAAGACGGCGAGCTCGATCTTACCTGGTTGCCCCCCCAAACGTCTGTTAGCGAGCATATGTTTAGTCTGTCTGAATTGATTGCCCCCAGCTTATTCGCTGATGCAGAGAATAAAAATGTTCATCACCAACGCATTAAAAAGATAAAAATATCTGCCGACCAGCCGCTTAACTATGTTATCGATGGTGAAACATATCGAGATGACGCCTTGGATATACGCATTAACCCAAGCTCATTAATCATGTTGATTGCCCCTGATCAATAATGTTCACAGCGTTAAGCAAAATCGATTAAAGGGTAAGCACCATGCTTGCCCTTTTTTTATGTCCTGCATTTTAGGTAGATAAACCACTCAATTATTCCCTACTTTGGTGTGCACTTTTTACCATACCCGCAGTAATTTTTGCCTAAGCTAAAAAGAGTAATCTAGTGAAAGCCTTGTAAACAAAGGACTGCAAGGTTGGCTTCAATTTTGAATAAGACAATATATCAAGACAAACTCAATAAGCTGCGTAATTGACTCGCAGCAAAGACCCAAAAGAGCATCGCTAATGAATATATTGCCTGATTACATTTTGCTAAAGCCGACCTTAACCCTTTGTATGATTTGCCTTTGTTTATTCGGTTGTACCAGCGTCCCGCCAACCCAGTATCAGGCAGCCCTAGAAAATGGGGCGCAGGGTTATAGCCATATTCAGTTAAGCGATAATCAATATCGTGTTGTGTTTAAAGGCAACAAAAGTACTACCGAAAATGATGTAAAAAATTTCGCGCTACTTCACGCTGCCGAGTTAACTACCGCACAAGGCTATAATTGGTTTACCGTTGTTGAAAGCGATACTGACATTGAAACAAAAGACCTAACCCGTGTTGGCCCAAGTACCATGAAACCCATACAGGGCGAGACAACTTGCGGTTTACTTGGTTGTGCTACACCAAGCTCACCTAACTATGCTGGCGGCGAAGTCACCACCAAGCAAGTCAAAGAAAACATCATGTCATCACTGCTTATTACCATGGGTAAGGGTGATCCAAAGACTCCACTGGAAGTATTCGATGCTGCGCAACTTGCTAAAAATTTGCGCCAAGCTCATTAGATTAACTGCTGCACGTCATGTGCGTTCCCCCTTGCGAGTACCTGTTGGTACTCGCTTTTTTCATTTTTAATAGCCTTAGGATCAGATAATGGAATTTAAAGCACTCGGCGAATTTTCTTCATTGATCAACGATAAATTACAAAGTTGGCTCGAACAGACTATCGCCCACCTGCCAAATTTTGTCGTCGCCATCGTGATCATTATCGTGTTCTCTATCTTAGCGCGCGTGATGAGCAAAATGCTGCGTAAAGGTTTACACCGAGCGCTGGATTCAAGACAAATCGCTGACCTGCTCGCATCTATATTTAAAGCGATTGTCATGTGTACCGGTATATTTATCGCTTTGGAATTTTTAGGCTTATCCGGAACGGTTACCTCGTTATTAGCCGGTGCCGGCATTGTCGGTTTAGCCATTGGTTTCGCCTTTCAAGATATGACTGAAAACTTAATTGCCGGCATCGCGATGGGTATTAGAAAACCCTTTGAATTAGGTGATGTAGTTCAGGCAGAAGGTGTGTTCGGTAATGTAAGGGCGATTAACTTACGCAATACGATCGTAGAAACCTTTTTCGGTCAAATTGAAGTTATCCCTAATAAAATTCTCTTTCGAAACATCCTGACTAACTATTCCACCATAGGTGTACGCCGACTTGAAATACCCGTGGGTATCTCATATGGCGATGACCCAGCCGCAGCAGCCAAACTATTAACAGACAAAATCAACGAATGTGATTTTGTTATTAAAAAAGAAGAAACGGCGGTTTACGTAGAAAGCTTTGGTGACAGCAGCATCAATATGCTGGTGTGGTTTTGGATAGATTATCCAGGCGATACAGGATTCATGGTCGCCCGCCATGAAGCCATAATATTAATTAAAAAGACCCTAGAAGAAGCTGACTTCTTAATCCCGTTCCCAATTCGTACGTTGGACTTCGGTGCTAAGGGCGGTGAGAAGTTAGACTCTATGCTTGCCAGCCAGCAGAATACAGGCGAGAGCAGTGATGAAAGTCATAGCACCAAAAATAAAGGTGGCGAGCATAGTAGTAGTGAAAAACGCAGTTCTAACGAGAAAAGCGCAAGTCAAACAAATGCAAAAACCGCAGACGCGCCATCCTCTGTAAATAGCAACCAGTCATAATAAAAAGTGCATTAGGGATAATCTGCAAAAAGCACCTTGGGGCAACCTGAGGTGCTTTTTTCTTTTTAAACGCACGGCTTATGAAGTGCTGTATTTGAGTTGAACAGAATAAATATTTATGACAATGCACTGCGTTAATCATACCGATATCTAACCCTACCTTGCTGATAGGTTACGCCTAACTACAAGCTACCTCGGTAGTTTATTCAACGCTAATGCAATCTTTACTTGGCGTAAAAATAATCCCTAAATATTTTTATTTAAATCGCCCGCGATAATTAATAAGCCTTCCAAAAATAAATACAACTTATTGATTTAAATGAATTTATCAAAGATGAAATACTTTAAATTTATTAACTAAATACGCACTATCTGGTACAGCCATTGCAACTACTTTATTAACTCAGAGCAATCCTCTGACGAGATAATAAGTTTAATCACAAAGGAGTAATCTATGTCTAATCCAAATCATGTTGAAAAAGTATCATCGATTATTAAAGTGCTAAACGGCGGCATCGAGTTTTATTCAGAGGCCATCAAGAAAGTCGACTCTCAAAGTGTTAAAGCGGTCTTCGAGAAGATGATCAGCGACAAGCAAGCAGCTATTACTACCCTACAACCATTCGCGGTTTCTGAGCAGGGTGAATACGAGGATGATACCGCAATGAGTGTCGATATCCGAAATATGTACACCAACGTTATCAGCTCGCTCACTTCTAACAGCGACCACACTTACGTGAGTCAGTTGGAAGAAGTAGAAGACAAAATATTAGCTGTATTGCGTGATGCATTGAAAGAAGACCAACCCGCAGCGTGCACAATGGCGCTAAACGCTGTGTTAACGGACATGAAGCAAAATCATGACCAAATGCGTGCCCTGCAAAAAAGCACCGCATAAGTCAGTGTACTGACGATAGTGATGACTATGGCCTGTTCACACGTCATCGTTGGCATTCACTGGCCGTTTGATGCAAAAACACCCCGTCACATAAGTGACGGGGTGTTTTTTGTCTGTCGCCTGTTAACGCTAAACGCTGCTATTTCCAGCCTTGTAGCCAATGTGTTGTGTCTTTCAAATCATGCCAATCAATCAGGCTCGCGCGTTTTGACATAACCGCTTCTATAGTGCAAGAAAGAACAGCGTCATTTTCATCAAATGCCATATCAGTGACGATAAAATGTTTTTCTTTACGCACAGGCGTTATAGCTGTCCACTTACTGTTGAGTAATTTTTGGGGATTAATTTGATTCATTACACTGGGAGTAGGCATGCGACTGATTTAAGCAATCAATAGTGACGAGAGCAAATCATCTATCTCTTCTTTGAGTTCTTTATCTTCAATTTTATTGGCACTAATTTTCGCCGCTTGTAGATTTTTAATGGCCGCGCCTTTGTCATTTAACTCAACTTGCAATTTAGCCATTGAAAACGCGATAGACGACATATGGTCTTTCGAATTCATGGCAATCGCTTTATCCAAGGCTTTTTGATACACCACCACTGCCCTTGGCAAATCATCGGTAAAATCAGCCAAGGTTTCCCACTGTTCAGGATGATCCTTAGCGGTTTCTTCATGCTCAACACATACAGCCTCAAGCTCAGCGTAGAGTGAATCGAATGCTGCTTGGTCCTCTTTCTCAGCCGCTGCCATTAACTTCTCTGACAGGTTATAAACCGCTTTGTATATTTTGGTATTAATCATCACATATGCCTTTATCAAAAATCATTGAGCGATAAGATGATCCCCACAGCTCATTTATGACGGCAAAGATAGCACGAATATCACAATCAGCATTGCGCTAAGTAATATCGGGCTCGTATTGCCAATATTACAGCGTACCGAGTGCAATGGTTTACTAAGGCGCTTTTGCCTTCCCCAACCCAGTCAACAGGAGCATTAAAGTCTAATGCTCCTGTTGCTTACATTAAAGAAACTGTAATTTTTAGCTACGCAGTTGCGCCCGCTTAAAGGTTGACCATAGAGGCGATACTAGAAATTGAGACTCGTTGAATGGCGGTATGTATAACGTATAATGTTGTAATCGAACAATGCAGATAAACAAAGTTGATAAGACAGCTACCGAATACTCCAAGTGGGCGTACTCACCAACTACTCCTTGCGCTAGCAGAACCGCAAATTACATTTGCGCATCACTACTTTGCATATACTGCATATTGTCTAATTCAAGTAGCGACAACCCACGAGCTGCTTGATCTGAAGCCATTTTGCTCCATCCAGAATCAGCATGCTTACGAGCCATACCAAAATAGTGCACTGCACGCTCAACGCGAAGCTTGGTATTACGATCAGTCATGTCGTACTGAGTTTCAGTCAACTTAGCTTCAAGCTGTTGCAGCTCTGCTGGTAATATCGGCATTGTCGTCGCCGTATTCGCATTAAAGACACTTTCATCCGCTTGCGCACTCAAAAGCGCACTGCCTGCAGCTAATGTAATAATAGTGGTCACAGATAATAAGATTTTCATGGTTTCTCTCTTCATGGTAATTAATTAAACAAGGGCTATGGCCCTGCTTTAAAAACAGTATCTGCAATATCGATGCCCCATCTAGCCAAAGGCAATAAAGTGACAGGTATCAAGTGCAAATAAATAAAATTACAATTAAAATCAAGAGGTTAAAAATTAATCAACTCTTGCTTCACTGCATCTAATTGGTAGCGCCTACTAAAAACAGGCCTACGTCTTCCTGGATAACTTAGAGTTTTTTACACACGCATCAGATAAAAATACTGATATATAAGCTGATTAATTTTTATGCTTTACAGGCTAAATTGAACATCAACTTTCGATGCGAAGAAGATAACATGGGTAAAATCGCTTAACGATTAGACAATATGTTTAGAAAGCCAAATTAAAAATACACTGATTTAATATTCTCGAAGTCACTGGAAGTGACAAATAAGCACAACATACGGCCTATTGAACACATTAGCGCTTATGATTTTTATCCGATTCGATGAACGTTGAATGCCGCGAAGGCTAACGGACGATTCTATGAAAATAGAAGTCGATTTAAAGTGGCGTATACACTTCGAGCTATTTTACCTTGCACTACGCATTCTATCTGGGTTGTTGAACGCTATCGCAAATAACGCTGACAGCCTTGCCTGGACTCGCTGCTGAGAAAAGAGTGCCTCGAAACGCTTGGAATATAGGTGAAATTACGTCATTAACGGCACTCTACTATAGCAATTCAATACCCAACGAATCGAGTAACCCTAACGCATCAATACGAGAAAACCGTGCCTTGTCTAGCCGATTTTGCCTAACATCAATCTGATAATGATGAGCCTCACTAAAATCAGCTTGTCTTAAATCGGTATTATGAAAACGACTATGTGTAAGTTCACTGCCGCAAAATATTGCTTTAACGAATCCCCCTTCAGAAAAGTCAACGTCATGCACTTTGCAGTCAATCATGCATAGTCCTTGAAGGTTCAGGCCAAAGAACGACCCTGCATTGAGTAAGCAACGGGTAAATTTAGGTGAATCACCCAAATTAGCTGGCCAATCAGCATGCGCCCAATCGATACCCAACAGCTTACAATCACTAAATAGCGCACTGTGAAATTGACTGTTATTCAAGCCGAGCATTGATAAATCACAGTGTGAAAACTCACACTCGTCGAATACACAATATCGCCACTGACTTTTGGGTAAATTGAGCCCTTCGAAGCGACACTGTTCAAAGCGAATTCCTTCCCAGCACGAAAGGTTAAACAGCGGATGCTGAGCATCTATGACGATGTCGTAGTATTCGTGTTGCATTATTTAATGACCCATTCGATTATTTGTCGATTACGCAGCACAGCCTCTAGCGATTTCCTAGTGGGAGTCGGTATAAGTATAAAATCCGAAAACGATAGCACGCTTATATCTAACGCACGATAGTTTGCTTGTCATGGCTCGAAGTTGATAAAACAGAAAAATGAAATGCTAAGGAAGGTGGATATGCCGATATCTAATGGGTTTTAACCCAACCCCAGAATCACCTTGCGTACTCTGGGACGGGTTAAGGTCAATATAGTTATCAATTTAAACTTTATTTAAGTATTTCAACCAATTCGCTAAGATCTTTAACCACATAATCTGGTTTAGGTGCCAACGGATATAGCGCTTTACCTGGGCGGGCAACAAATGCGGTTTGCAAGCCTGCGGCTTTAGCACCAGCTATATCCCAACCGTGAGCAGCGACCATAAGCGCCTCTTCTGGTTTAACGTTTAATTGCTCAAGAGCCCAGGCATAAGAGCGTAGGTCAGGCTTATAGACTTTGATGTCTTCAATACTCATGCGCTTATCGAAATAATCGGTTAAACCGGCATTTTTAAACTGGGTCTCAACACCTTTATTCGACGAGTTGGTTAAGCTAACAAGCTTGTAACCTTGCGCTTTAAGTGCCGTGAGGCCTGGTTTAACATCAGCATGAGCCGGCAAAGACAATAAGGGCGTTTTAATAGCCGTTAGTGCTTCTTCTTCAGTGATCTGGACATTGTTATTTTGCGCGACCATCATCAGCGCTGCCACGCCGATTTTACCAAAGTCTTGATAATCGCCAGTAACGGTTGTCACCAATGAGTGATGTAGCATGGTTGAAAACCACAACGTGGTGAGCTCTTCATGACCGTCTAACGCTTTGCCAATCGAGGTGCGCATGGTATCGAGATCAAGTAATGTTTCGTTTACGTCAAAAATAATAACTTTAGGTTTAGGGGCAGCGAAGGCCATAGAATTTGCTCCTAGTAGTGAGAAGAAAAGTACCGTAATGGATAGGTATCGAGTTAATTTTGTTAAATGCATGGGTATCTATACTCTTGTTAATCGTAAATGGATGAACGTGTTATTTATAGTGTCGCTAAAATGTCGATTACATCGCTGGGTTCAGCGCGCTTGGTATAATCCTCAGCCACAAAAGCGTAAACGATTTTGCCATCTTGGCCAATAATATAGGTGGCAGGCATGGGTAAGGTAAAAGTGTCATCGCCATTGATAGCGGGAATGTCTAAACCAAATTTCTCATACACAGGTCGTAAACGTTTATCCAAACTAAATACCAAGCCATAATCGTTTGTGACCTTGTTTCCCACGTCAGCTAAAACCGCATACTCCAACTCATTTTTTTCTTGAGTACTTAAGGAGTTATCAGGTGTCTGCGGAGAGATCGCCACTAATTGCCCACCTAACTGCTGAATTTCAGGCAATACATTTTGAAACGCCCGCAATTCAAAATTACAGTAGGGACACCAGCCACCGCGATAAAAGCTTAACACCACGGGACCATGAGCAAGCAGTTCTGCCAATGTGATTAATTCACCGGTAACATTCGGCAAACTAAAGTCGGGCGCGTCATCCCCAACCGTTAGTGCATCATTGGCAATACCCGTTGCAACCAAGGTATCTGTGGTTTTGGCCATTAAATCAAAAATATCTTTAGGCATATTGATCGCTTTTTGGGCATCATATTCTGCAATCTGCGCATGTAGTGACATGGTCGTTTCCTAAGTTAAAAATTTTACTTGCTCAAAATATGGGGTTAGAAAAAATAAAACCTACCGCGTAAAACTGAATGCATGGTTTAATATTTTCGAATCAAGATAGACTTGGAAAACATCGTGTATACAATCAATGAGTTAGAAACGTTTGTGGCGATTGTAGAAAACAAAGGAGTGGTGTCTGCGGCCAATGCATTGAATATATCCCCCGCCACGGTCAGCCATCGGTTAGCAAAACTCGAGCGCATATTGGGCACAGTCCTCGTTTTTAGGGATAGCCGGAACGTGAGGCCGTCAGCCGAAGGCGAGGAATTCTATCAACGCGTAGGAGACATTCTGGCTGCCTTGTATGATGCAGAGTTTGCCATAGGCGCCAGAGACAGCGGGATAAGTGGACGATTACGGGTGACACTCCCGCCTTGGGTATTCTCTATTTATATTCTGCCCCACTTAGCAACATTCGAACAGCAGTACCCTGATGTGATACTGGATTTTCTCGTCACTGACCATTTTGTCAATGTAGTCGATGACGCCCAAGACGTCGCCATACGCGTGGGTACTTTAGCTAATTCTGGGTTGTTAGCTCGTAAAGTCACTCATAACCGGCGTATCTTATGCGCCTCTCCCGATTATTTGCGCCAATTTGCGCCAATTAACCAGGTGCAAACGCTAACGGAGCACCGATTCGTATGCTTGCCTTGGCAGAAGCAATTTAAACTGTTGCACGTTGACGGCAGTATTTTTACCTTTAACGCTCCCACACGCTTCACTATTTCCAATAGCGACAACATGACCCAAGCACTGCGCAGTGGTCACGGCATTGGCATAAAATCTGAGCTGGCCATTAAAGGCTGCTTAGCTAGCGGTGAGTTGGTTGAGGTATTGCCCGATGTGCTCGCGACGCCAGAAGCACCTGTGTGGTTTTTACGCCCACAAAATAGCTTAGCAACACGCAAAGCCGAAGCTTTTTTTGATTTTGTGAAACAGGCATTTAGCGGCGGTTAAGCTTACATGACAAAAATGCCAAGGATCTGCACCCTTGGCATTTCATTTTGGTCTCAGCCTTTGGCTGCCTAGCCTAGAGGACTATTAATACAATAAACTATATACCTTGCGGCGATATTGCGACTTAAGTGGCTCGCCGTCAGGCAAGGCATTAATCATGTCGAGCATCAGCTTTTTCGCATCTTGAAAGTTAAGGTCTTTCAGTAATACTGAATGCATCAAACTTAACGCTTCTTCTATCTGATTGGCTTGGCGCAGTTGCACCGCTAACTTTACTTTTAAGTCCAAATTTTCCGGGTCACTTTCTAGTGCTTGTTGCAACGCGATAATTTCAGGTGATTCAGCTGCTTGCTCAGCTAATTCTATTTTACCCAATATAGTGCGGTAATATCCGTCTTGGTCTACCAAGCCAATTGTAGCCAATAACGCTTTAGCTTGATTAACCTGACCTACTTCCACCTGACAATCAGCTAGTAACAGTTTGATATCAGCGCGGTTAGCATCAAGATCAGACGCCTCTTTAACTAAGGTATAGGCTTCTTGGTAGTTTGCTTGTTCTGCCATAGCCTTCGCTTGCGCAAATAACTCGTCTTGAGGCTTGGGTAAGTGTTTATCTAGCATAGCTTGAATATTGGCTTCGCTTTCAACGCCGGCGAAACCATCAATAGGTTGACCATCTTTAATCAGCATAACGGTGGGCAGGTTTTGTACACCAAATTGCGCGGTGATATCTGGTTGCGCCTGACAATCTACCCGAGCATGCAATAAATTCGCGCCTTGCTTATGAGCTATCGCTTGTAATACGGGGGCTAATTGTTCGCTCGGCTCATAGCCTTGCGCCCAGAACTCAAGCATAACCAATTGAGTTGTTGAGTCTTGCAATATGACTTGCTGAAAGTTTTCTATGGTGATGTCTACGCTGTTTTGCATCTCAGATCTCTTATGATGTTAATGATCAAATTGTGGGGTCATTTGCTACAAACTCAAGCCGCATTCTAGACGCCAATCATCGAAAAACGTTGAATTGTCGCCGATTAGACAATTGCCTAGACCGCGGCCGTGCTAACGTCATAGTCTATTGGAACAACATGGAAGGGGAAACCCAATGTCGCAGAAATACCAACGTTTTGCCGATTTCTATCCGTATTACTTAAGTGAACATCAAGATACCGTTTGCCGACGTCTACATTTTATAGGCTCGAGCCTAATTATTATGCTCATTATATATGCTGTTATGAATAGCCAATTAGCGCTCTTATGGTTTATACCGGTACTAGGGTATGGCTTCGCTTGGGTAGGCCACTTCTTTTTTGAGCATAACAAACCAGCCACATTTACCTACCCGTTTTACAGTTTTTTAGGTGATTGGGTGATGTTTAAGGACATGTTGACCGGCAAAATAAAGTTTTAAATAACCTCTTACCCCCAGTATTTATAGGGTTTCTCTGTTACAAACCCTGCCAGCTTAGCTACATTTAATTTACACTGGCGTTCAGATATTACCCAGCAACATGGCGGAACCCCCGTAATTCGCCTTGTTCTATAAGTGTCAAGCCCAAAACGTCAAAAAAACTGACAATTTGTTCAAAATATAGCCTTTCCAAGCCTGTAAAAAAACCGTAAACTTGCCGCCCTTTTTTGCAAACCGGACAGTTTTTGCGCGATTTCGCGTTTTGAATTATGCAGATTGGTCCTTACAAGCTCGAAAACAATTTGATTCTGGCGCCTATGGCAGGTGTGACAGATAGACCGTTTAGGCAATTATGCAAACGCATGGGTGCTGGCTTAGTGGTTTCTGAAATGCTTTCGTCGAACCCTGACGTATGGCGATCAAATAAATCTAAGCAACGTATGGATCATGTTGGTGAAGAAGGGGTTCGTGCAGTACAGATTGCTGGCGCAGATCCAATATTAATGGCTCAAGCGGCACAGTTTAACGTGGACAACGGCGCTCAGATTGTTGATATCAACATGGGGTGCCCAGCAAAGAAAGTAAATAAGAAGTTAGCGGGCTCTGCGCTACTGCAAGATCCACAATTGGTTGAACGTATTGTTCAAGCTGTGGTGAAGGCGGTAAAAGTACCGGTAACTTTAAAGATACGCACAGGCTGGAATACGGATAATCGCAACGGGTTGCTCATTGCTAAAATCGCCGAACAACACGGCATTCAGTCTTTAGCAGTTCATGGCCGCACCCGGGCCTGTATGTACAAAGGCAACGCTGAGTACGACACAATTAAAGCCATTAAACAGGCTGTGTCGATACCCATTGTTGCCAACGGTGATATTACCTGCGTGCACAGTGCAAAACACGTGTTGGAATACACCGAAGCAGATGCGTTGATGATAGGTAGAGGTGCCCAAGGGAATCCTTGGATATTTCGCCAAATTCAGCACTTTCTGCAAACTGGCGAGATACTACCCTCGCCCCCATTAAGCGAAGTACGCGACGTATTATTAGCGCACGTAGCTAATGTTCATCAGTTTTACGGTGAATATTTGGGAGCGCGGATTGCCCGCAAGCATGTGGGTTGGTATTTAGCGGAACATGACCGGGAACGGCTGTTCCGAGCCAAGTTCAATGTCATCGATGATGCAGTAGAGCAACTCGATACATTGGCACATTATTTCGACCAAATGGCAGGCGAACCTACGACTCATCTCGTATCACCTGCTGCCTAACGATGACTAACTAAAGAGCAAGATTGTATATGTTCGAGCAAAATGTAACTTCTCCTTTTACCACAACGGTAACGACTCCTTCACAAACACAGGCGCAGAAGCCTTTACGTGACTCAGTAAAACAGGCAGTTAATAAGTATCTTAAGCAACTAGACAACACAGACATTGAAAACTTGTATGAGCTAGTAATGGCCGAAGTTGAAGCGCCAATGTTAGAAGAAATCATGACTTTTACCCGCGGAAATCAAACCCGCGCGTCAATCATGTTAGGCATCAACCGTGGCACGCTACGTAAGAAGCTTAAACAATACGGCATGAACTAAGCTGAAAATTTAAAGAGCACCCTAGGGTGCTCTTTTTGTATGCGCTATACTGCGCAACCCAGGCATCTCTGTTAATCCCTATTTAGAAGATAAACACACTATGACGACTCAAAAACCTATTCGCCGCGCCCTTCTGAGCGTTTCTGACAAAACTGGTATCGTTGAATTTGCCACTTTCTTAGCCGAGCAAGGCGTTGAGCTTTTATCTACCGGCGGCACTGCAAAACTACTCGCAGACAACGGTTTGACCGTTATCGAAGCATCCACTTATACGGGTCATCCTGAAATAATGGACGGACGCGTTAAAACGCTACATCCCAAGATCCACGGTGGCATTCTTGCTCGTCGCGGTCAGGATGAAGCGGTTATGGCTGAAAATAATATTCAACCAATCGACTTAGTCGTGGTTAACCTTTACCCCTTTGCTGCCACAGTAGCCAAAGAAGACTGCAGCCTTGAAGATGCGATTGAGAATATCGATATAGGCGGCCCAACAATGGTCCGTGCTGCAGCCAAAAACCATAATGATGTCACCATAGTGGTTAACGCTAAAGATTACGCTCGCGTGACCAAGCAAATGCAAGCCAACAACGGCTCTGTTACGGCGAACACGCGTTTCGATTTAGCCATAGCAGCTTTTGAGCACACTGCGGAATACGATGGCATGATTGCCAACTATTTCGGTGCCATGATTGAGTCTGACGAACACGGTGATGAGTGTGATGATGATTGTGGCCATGTGCACAGCGCCTTCCCGCGTACATTCAATGTGCAAATGAGCAAAAAACAAGATTTACGCTACGGTGAAAACAGCCACCAAGAGGCTGCGTTCTACGTAGAAAACAATATTCAAGAAGCATCTGTTGCTACCGCTACGCAGTTACAAGGCAAAGAACTGTCTTTTAACAACATCGCTGATACTGATTCAGCTTTAGAGTGCGTTAAAGAATTTGCTGAGCCAGCTTGCGTTATCGTTAAGCATGCTAATCCTTGTGGTGTAGCGTTAGGTGAAAATATTTTAGAAGCCTATAACCGCGCTTATCAAACAGACCCAACGTCTGCTTTCGGGGGCATTATCGCCTTTAATCGCGAATTGGATGGCCCAACAGCTCAAGCCATAGTTGACCGTCAATTCGTTGAAGTAATTATCGCACCTACCGTTAGTGATGAAGCCGTAAAGATTGTTGCAGCCAAAAAGAACCTACGCCTTCTGGCGTGTGGCGATTGGCAGGGTCAGCTCACCGACGGCTACGACTTTAAGCGTGTAAACGGCGGATTATTAGTTCAAGAACGTGATTTTGGCATGGTAGAAATGGAAGATCTTACCGTGGTCACTAAAGTCAAACCCACTGAACAACAGTTGAAAGACTTAATGTTTACCTGGAAAGTAGCAAAATATGTGAAATCTAACGCCATTGTATATTGCAAAAACAGCATGACAATTGGCGTAGGCGCAGGTCAAATGAGTCGGGTTTACTCAGCTAAAGTTGCTGGTATTAAAGCGGCTGATGAGGGCTTACAAGTTGAAGGTTCCGTTATGGCCTCTGATGCGTTCTTCCCTTTCCGTGACGGTATTGATGCAGCTGCGGCTGCAGGTATCAGCGCAGTTATTCAGCCTGGTGGTTCAATGCGTGATAACGAAGTTATCGCGGCGGCTGACGAGCACGGCATCGCGATGGTATTTACCGGAATGCGACATTTCCGTCATTAATAACCAGCAGTAATAGCGAGGGGTCATGGTAGTGTATTCGCCATGACCACCTATCTCTTGCAGATTTAATGTACATAGCATTCAGTGTTGTACAAAAAAACGCTACACTATCCTCCGTTTTATGACTCATTATAGGATTTGCTCATGTTTAAACGTGCTACTCAATTAGTCTGCTCTCTTACGTTACTCGCATCTTCTTTCGTGCAAGCCGATGCGCTCATCGATGCTCTTGCTGACGAAGGACGTCCCACCGAACAACGTTTACGTGACGAATACCGTCATCCCCAACAAACATTACGCTTCTTTGAAGTACAAGAAGACATGGCTGTGGCCGAAATATCACCCGGCGGTGGTTGGTACAGCAACATTCTTGCACCTCTGCTAAAAGACAAAGGCCAGTTTTACGCCGCACATTTTTATGTGGACGAAAATACTAACGAGTTTTATAAAAAATCTCGCGAACAGTTCGAGCAAAAAATAACTGCGCTAAAAAGCTATCAAAATGTCAAAGTCACGACCTTTCACCAGATGAAAGCCACTGATTTTGCCCCAGCTGAATCACTAGACCGTGTACTTACCTTTCGTAATATCCATAACTGGTATATGCAAGACGGCGATGAAGGTGTAGAGAATGCATTTAACGCCTTTTACAAAGCGCTCAAGGTAGGCGGCGTGTTAGGTGTGGTTGAGCATAGTTTGCGTGAATCACAAAGCAGCGCACTGCAGCAAAGTTCTGGTTACATGAAGCAGTCTTATGTGATTGCTTTAGCCGAAAAAGCAGGCTTTACCCTCGCGGCTAAAAGTGACATCAACGCCAACAAACTAGACAATGGCGAACACGAAAAAGGCGTATGGACATTACCTCCTAGTTTACGCTTAGGTGATAAAGATCAAGCGAAATACCTAACGATAGGTGAGAGTAATCGCATGACCTTAAAATTTGTAAAATAGGCTACACAGTAGCCAAATTAAAACGCCGCCACAATGAGCGGCGTTTTGATAACCAGACCAATTTGTTAACCTATTAGAAAAGCGAACCTCATGAAAGTATTGATAATTGGCGGCGGCGGCCGCGAGCATGCTCTTGGCTATAAAGCAGCACAATCTAACGGTGTAAGCCAAGTCTATGTGGCCCCTGGTAATGCAGGTACTGCCCTTGAGCCTAAATTAGAAAATGTGCCAATTGATGTTGAAGACATTAGTGCTTTGGTCACATTCGCTAAACAAAACGCTATTGGCCTGACAATTGTTGGCCCTGAAGTCCCATTAGTTCTCGGCGTGGTTGATGCATTCCAAGCTGAAGGATTGGCCATTTTTGGTCCAAGTAAAGCGGCGGCGCAGTTGGAAGGCTCAAAGGCTTTCACCAAGGATTTCTTAGCTCGTCACAATATTCCTACTGCTGATTATCAGAACTTTACCGAAATAGCGCCTGCTTTGGCTTACTTGCAAGAAAAAGGCGCTCCTATCGTAATCAAAGCCGATGGCCTAGCCGCAGGTAAGGGTGTAATCGTCGCCATGACCCTAGTTGAAGCTGAAGATGCTGTGCGCGACATGTTAGCTGGCAACGCTTTCGGTGAAGCTGGTAGCCGCGTGGTTATCGAAGAGTTTTTAGATGGCGAAGAAGCAAGCTTCATCGTGATGGTCGACGGTAAACATGTATTACCATTTGCGACTAGCCAAGACCACAAACGCGTAGGCAACGGCGATACAGGACCAAATACGGGCGGTATGGGTGCTTACTCTCCCGCACCAGTAGTGACGGATGAAATTCATCAGCGGGTGATGGACGATGTGATTTATCCTACAGTGCAAGGTATGGCTAGCGAAGGTAATGATTACCACGGCTTTTTGTATGCGGGTTTAATGATCATGGCCGATGGCACACCTAAGGTTATTGAATATAACTGCCGGTTTGGCGATCCTGAAACTCAGCCGATTATGCTGCGTTTGCAATCTGACTTGGTTGAATTGGTACAATTGGCGGTGCAAGGTAAGTTAGACCAAGCCACAGCAAAATTTGACCCAAGAGCAGCAGTAGGTGTGGTACTCGCCGCTGGCGGTTACCCTCAAGCATATAACAAAGGTGATGTGATAAGCGGTCTAAGCCAGAATGACAGCACAAGCGCCAAAATTTTTCATGCCGGTACCAAAGCAATTAAGGGTCAAGTTACCACCAATGGCGGCCGTGTATTATGCGCCACGGCGTTAGGCGAAACCGTCACTCAAGCCCAACAACGCGCCTACGAATTGGCTAAAACGATCAGTTGGCAGGGCATGTTTTACCGTGATGACATAGCCTACCGAGCCATTGCTCGAGAACAAAAGGCCAAATAAAAGTTGCTATCAAGGCCTGATTTAGATATTGAATCGGACTCAGGCCTTTTAGTTTTATTAACGAACTTGGCTTAACTAACTAATCGGTTTCGCCCCTGATGCTTCGCTGCATATAAACATTTGTCTGCTTGTTCGATAAGAAATTCCGGGTGATTAAAGTTTTCGTCATTGATTTCACTGTGCTTGAGGCTAGCCACGCCGACGCTCACAGTGACCTTACCATTTACCATTGACGATTTATTTTCTATACCCAATTGTTCGATTGTTGAGAGGATAAGGCGACCAATAAGTTCCGCCCCAGACTTATCGGTAAACGGTAATAGCACCAAAAACTCTTCTCCGCCGTAACGCCCCATTGCATCACTTTCACGCTGAAGACAGTCATGAATAGTCGTCGCCACTTTCTTAAGACATTCATCACCCGCTACATGACCATAGGTGTCGTTAAACCCTTTAAAAAAGTCGATATCGATCATAAGGACCGAGAACTCATGTTGGCCACGAATAGCCGCATACCAAAAGCGATGAAATGTCGTATCAAGCTGCATTCGATTGGGCACACCCGTTAAACCATCGGTGCATGATATAAGCGCCAGCGTACGTAACTTAGCAGACAGCTGCATATGATTACGAATTTTTACGTTGAGAATATCGAAATCCAGAGGCAGGGGAATAAAATCTAAAGCCCCAGCTTCTAAACCCGACACTAACGTTGTTTTAGAAGGTTCGTGACCGTATAGGATAATAGGGATATCTAAGGTAAGCGGATGTTCTTTAAGATGCGAGCACAATAGAAGCCAGTCGATATTCTTTGATGAAACGCAGATCATTATCAGATCAACCGGTTCGTTTGAGGTTAGCTGTAAAGCTTCTTCAGTTTCGGAACTGATTAACAGTAAAAAAGACTCCGAAAAGTGGTCGGTAAAACGACCTAGCCGCTCATCACCGATCACTAACAGTGTTTGCTTCAATACGTTAGGTGTAGCGGGGTTTTGCATAATAGCTCTATGATTGAATTAGCTCTATCGCCCAATCTTATTTGATTTGGGCGCGCCTGACACGACAATTATAGAGCTATTGTTCAATATTCACACAGCGGATTCAACTGCTTCTTGCTCTTTTTGCAGGAGTATTTTTTTCAACAAAGCATTTTCCTGAACTAAACGCTCAATAAAGTCGTCGTTACTAGGTTGCTGCCTGTTTACCTTATCAAACCAATTGAAATATTTATTCTTATTTTCATTGTTCATACGTATACCCTTACTACTATTTATTATGTTCTACCTGTCCTAAAAGGAGCACGCTTCTTATCAGGAACAGGGGTTTTACTGGTGGATTAAGCTCTTTGGCGTTAATCACTGACTTTTAGATTGTTTATCACTTGCTCTACATCGCTGGCCTTCTTTGCTACCTCCACTGCGAGTTGCTTTTCAGCATCACTCTTAACTTGTCCTTCTAATACAACGACGCCTTTATTACTGTTCACATTAATTTTGGTACTGCCGATATCTGGCGCCACTAAAAGACGGGTTTTGACCACCGTTGCGACTTTTCCATCGGTAAGTTTACGTTGCACAGCCCTGTCTTCATTGTCGCCCGGGGAAAAAACCGTCAGCATATTCTCTAAGCCGCTGACTCCCTCTATGCCTAGAACGAGCTCTTGTGCGAGGTCCTTATCAGTGTCAGTTTCGACCTTCCCGCGCAGTGTCACTTTGCCGTTCTCTACATCGGTATCAATACTGGTTGCATCTAAGTTGCCATTTAGCAACAGTGTTGCTTCGATGTAGCCGTCAAGCCAACCATCTTGAGCACTCGCCTTCCAATAATTGCCTGCTTGCACGCAAAGGCTGGCGCTGCTTAGCGCTGTTAATAGTAAAAAATTACGAATTACTCTACTCATTTTTGTCTCCCGAGAACTCGTTAGATTATCTAATAACATATCAATGCTATAAAGATGCCACATACGCCGTATTGATCTACATCACTTAATGAGCAGCAAAACGCTCACAAAGATGAAAATGTAATGTAGTAGTTACCTTTGATGCGGTAAGAAATGCATTAGCTAAAACGCAAGCAAAGGTGATCAAGACTTTTTACGTGTCGCCTTGTATTGTATAAATGCCACCACACAAAATACGATAACCAACACAACACACAGCAAAAAAATCAGCTTAGCGATACTGGCAGCAACGCCGATTACGCCACCAAAACCAAATACGGCTGCAATAACGCCTATAACAAAAAATGTTAGGGCCCAAGTCAACATATACACTTCCCTCACAACAGATAAAGCTAAAGGTAAATTTTACCCTGTAGCCTACTGCTACAAGCGACATGTATGCCAACCTTTAAAATTGGCTATAAGCCCCTCAATTTACTGGGAAACCAGTTATCTACACTTTCTACCCTGTAGCTTTTTCACTGATGGTAGAAAAGTTTACATAGCCGTCCAACTACAATAAAAATAACGATCCTAAGCCCAAGAAAGCTACAAATCCAACAATGTCAGTCACCGTGGTTAAAATCACCGAACCTGACAACGCAGGATCGATATCAAACTTATTCAGTACCACAGGCACTATCACTCCTGCGGCGGCTGCCGCAACAATGTTTAATAGAATAGCTAAACAGATAACGACACCCAGCATCAGGTCTGAAAACCAAAAAGAGGCAATACAGCCGATTACTAGCGCCCAAACGACACCATTTAACCCACCAACGCTTAACTCTTTTTTCAACAGCGCCTTTACGTTTGAGCTAGTAACCTGACCAAGGGCAAGGCCTCGTATCATCAATGTTAAGGTTTGACTGCCAGCAATTCCGCCCATACTCGCCACAATCGGCATAAGGACCGCTAAGGCCACGACCTGTTGCAGAGTTGCTTCAAACATACCAATGAAAGCTGATGCTAAAAATGCGGTAAGTAGGTTTATACCCAACCATACAGCTCGGTTTTTGGCACTTTTAGGCACCGATGAGAACAAATCCTCATCTTCATCCATGCCCGCCGTTGCCATAACTTGACGCTCGTAAAACTCATTAAGTAATTCGCTCGCAGTCGAAATATCCAGACGACCTAAGACTTTATTTTGCTCGTCCACTACTGGTAATGACGCAAACCCAGAACGCTGCACCGTTAGCGAGGCCAACGTCAATTCGTCAGTGGCATTGATGGTGTCAAATACCTCTTCCGATAAATCCACCAGCGGAACATGTTCAGGTAATCCCATAACCTTAGTCAATTTTACAGCTTCAGAAAACTGACCTGCCCGGTTCACTAAAAAAATAGTATCGGCATGAGTGGGTATATCACGGCGAATAAGTCGCAAGGCATCACGTACTTTTGCATTTAATGGCAACACTAACGGATCTTGGCTCAACCAGTGACCTATTTGGTCATCACTGAACTGGCTAGCGTCAGTAAAGTACTTGCGCTGTTGTTTGTCCATCGCGTCGAGTGCTTTGCCGACTAAGGCGTCGGGCAACGAGTCAGATAACTCAAGCAACTGCTCCGCATCGACTTCAAAGAAGATCGCTTCCCACTCATCGATGTCGGTTGCAGCGATAAGGGTTTCACGTGGATCTCCCCGCATAGCAACTAACACGTCTAATCGGCGGCGTTTGGGAATACCTTCCCATACTTTTAAGCGTTGATCTAACGGTAACGATTCAAGTAATAGTGCCACATCGTCGGTATCTTGCGCCGCCACAAGGGACGCAATTATATCTTGCTCATCACGCTCAGGAGCTGACACAACTTCTTCAATCAACTCAGGTAATAGTTCTGCCATGGTGACTCCTATCCAATACGGGCTCGATAATGATGAGAAAATGATGGGTGACTAGTGCAAGTAAACTAGGCGCAACTGCTTTTATCAGCAATAGACGTAACACTAACCATAAAAGTCACAACTTTTATGGTACTAATGATTTTTAGTTACTGATTAGCGATTTATTCAGGTTTTGGCTCTTTGTCGTCATTAAGGGTGAATTGATAATAAAGGTCCAAGGCACTGTTTAGTCCACTTACAGCCTCAAGATACAACTTAGGCATGAGCTGATAACGCAAGGCCACCTCAGATACGGAGTCGAATACGCCAACGCCGTAGCGCAGTTGCACGCCTGGCGCTATATAACCTGAAACAGACAACTTGGTATCATCGCCTGCGCCACTAGTATTTACCGCTAAATCCTCAACCCCTAATTTGCGTCCTACATTAGTGACCGTATTCTCACTCTTGCCGAGACCGAAGCCAATTAACAGACTTGCTAATGCCGCATCATTAGATGTTTCATCGACGCTGTCTATCGCTGTTCCGCGAAGCAAATACGAAAGCGCTTCAGATTGGCTCATACTTGGATCTGAAAACACACTCACTTTGGGCTCTGAGGCACTGCCTTCGATACGCAGCCCTGCGATCACGTCATCAGCAGTTTTATCTGGATCACGGATAGCCTCTACGACTAAGTAAGGACTATCTATGGGGCCGCTAAATTGCACCTCACCTTCCCTAATGACCAGGTCTTGTCCGTAGGCAGTGTAACGACCATTGATCAGATTCAATTCACCGTTGGCATTGAGTACCTCACCCGTTTGAGTAAGTAATAATGAGCCTTCTAAATCGGATGTAAGACCAAAGGCATCTATTTTTACCGCGTTCTCTTTCTTCGGATCAATATTAACTTGTAGGGAAAGATCAAATGGCATTTTATTTTCTACTACAGCTTGCTCATGATTGACTAAAATCACGTCGTTTGACGGAGACAATGCAGTCGGTGGCAACTCGCGCACTTTAATGCGCGCATAAGGTAAGGTGACCTCACCTTTAACCACTAACCCAGCAGAGCTATATTCTATATCGATGTCAGGGGATAGTTTGGCTCGAACCATATTTTGATATTCGATTTCCATATCACTGCCCTGCACATTTACCACCGCGCTGGGTTCGCCCTGCCAGCTAAATCGGCCGTCAACTTGCCCTTTGCCGTTGCCCAACTGAAACGGTCCACTCAGTGATGCGGCCTGTCCTTCAAACGCAATAACTTGCTCTACTTGGTTGATACGAGAAGGCAAAATCGCACCGGCAAATACGCCCTCGTGCAACTTGACTTCCCCATTGATCAACGGCGCAGTGAGATTGCCTGCAAGGTTCACCTGACCGTTAATGCGCCCTGCGAATTCACTTAATTGTGGTACAAACTGCGCTAAGGCACCAAGCGTAATATCGTCAAGCGACAACTGACCCGAGATGGGCTTTTCGTCTCCATTTATTTGCACATCTACTTCTGAGCGTACATTACCTAACTGTTTACTCTGCAGTGTAAGTTTGCTTAATACGTTTTGAGATTGGCTGTTGGGGGCTGTAAGTGTATTCACTACCACGGTCAACATGTCGAGCTGAAGTGGCGTTGTGGCACCTTCTACCGTCCAGGTTGAAGGTGATAAATTAAGATTAGCCTCGATAACAGGCAAACCTTTGGTATCCCACTGCCCTTTTGCTACTAAGTTTAACGTCGCATCAGTGCTCAACTTCTGTAAAGCAGACAGGTTAGCGTTTAACACTGGAGACAACGGCAAATCGTTAATGGCTATATCAAACTGGGCACCACTGGTTGCATATACCGCCTGCTTTATACAGACTCGAGCTTCGCTATCAATTAAACAAAATGGCGTGATACTGTAATCATTGCTCGCCCAGTTCACACTGATCTGAGGGGTATCCTCGTCCAAACTAAACTGCCCGGCATCCAGTGCTATGGTTGCCACATCTAGGCTGCCATCCCAATGGCTGTCGGCCAGCGTACCATGCAGTTTGGTGACTATATCAGCCATTTCACTGTTAAGAGACAAACTCAATTGATGTTGCTGCGCGTCTCCGGTCAATACCACATTCAAATTAGAAACCGACTGCTGGTTAAACAATCCATTTGTTAACTGTAATTCGATTTCAGCTTGCTTATCTGCATCCCATACTACTTGTCCTTTAGTCGACAATTGCGCGACACTCATCTCGGGCAACGAAATGTTATCCGCTGAGCCGGTAAAGCTAACTTGAGGCGCAAGTAACGTGCCATCGACTTGTGCACTTAATTGCGCTTGACCAGCGAAACTTGGATACAACTGTGACAAGTCTTTTGCGTCCACTGACAACTCAGCTTGTAAATCTTCAAACGCTTCCAATGTGCCGCTAACAACAACCTTGTTATCACCCGTTTGCACTACCAACTCTGGAATTTCTATCCCATCGATAGAGTCAAAATTAGCGCTACCTGATGCCACTAACTCATAATCAAGCCAATCACCAGATGCCGTCAACTCGCGCATATGGGCAACAAGATGTTGACCATCATATTGGCCATTAAATGTAACCATTCCCTTAATTTTAGCTTCTAGCTGGGGCCAAAAGACCTGCGGTTGAATATCATTAAACTCTATTGTACTTTGCCATTTAGCTAATGAATCAATCGTGAGCTCGCCAGTTGCGTCAATTCCCCCTCCTAGCGTTTTGATAGCTAAGCTAGCAATTTGTGCACTACGGGTGTTACCAGATGCTTGCAATACAATACTCGACTGAGGAATAGCCGCGCCTTTTACCGCGGTATTTAACGTCAATCGGTATTCGTTTAAATCTCCCTTAAGAGTGAGTTGGCCATTGTCCACATGAACTTGTGGCTCCTTAACTGGCCAGTCAATAGATTGCCAATTCACGTCTAAAGAAAGGGGAAGCAATTTAGATTTCAAATCAACGTTAGCAAGCGCTTTTAATGTAACTAATCCACTGGTTTCGATGTTTATTTCGCTGCGCTGCAGGTTTCCTTTGAGTGTCACCTTCCCATCAAACGGATAAGCGCTTTGCGGGGCGCTTTTCGCCACCAGTTTTAGTTGATGCTGCCATTGCTTGGTTAACGTAGCGGTTAAATCAGCGCTGCCTAAACTTGAACTTACCTGTAAAGATTTTATGGTTAGTACCTTAGGGGTAATATCCATGGTGGCACGTAATTGCGCTATATCTAAAATAGACTTCTTGCCTTGGGTAACCAGTAGATCATTAATAGCCAGGTTTTTTCCGCGCATAACAATCGGGAAAACAATTGACGGTAATTTAAGCGGGGTATATTGCCAGTTAGCGATACTTTGCAAATCAATGCCTTGCGGCGCATCGACTGCTGGCTCCGAATCAGGTGCCGGTAAGGCCACCCGGATCCCATCAAGGGTGAGATGTTCAATGCGCAAGGTACGATACATACTCAGCTTTGTTGACACCGCCTGAACTTTCAAACCGAGTGTGTTGGCCACATCGACCCGTATATTTTGAATATCCAATGCGTCAACAGAAACAGGTATGGGAAAGGTAATGCGCGCTAGCGGTTCACTGCTGGCAGTCGTTTGAGCCTCACTTGGAGTGACTTTAACCCCGATACTTTGGGCGCTCAATTTTGACAAACATGCTTGCATGGTTGCCACGCACGACCAATTTACATCCACAACGAGTTTGCTCACCTGTAAATTTATTTCTGGAGTGACAAACGTTATACGTTTCAATGAAAGCTCTGAAAGTAAACTTCCTGAGTCATAGTCAATATCAAGGCTATCTAGACTACTATCAGCGATAGACAATACGCCTCTAGTCCCCCAAGGAGAGGCAATTAATGCCAGCAGTAAAATCGCACAACCTAGAAAGATGGCTAAGTATTTCAACAGTTTCATAAAACGGGGCCCATTGAAAAGTGAAAGCGCCAGGTAGTTTCTTCCACACTGTTGCCTCGAGCAAAATAGAAGCGAATAGGCCCTACTGGCGATGACCAACTTGCTCCAAGGCCAATACCGGTGGCTAAATCTTTAAAGGGTTTATCACTAGCATTACCAATATCAGTAAACAACGCCATACGCCAGTTTTGAGATACGGGATAAGAGTATTCTGCACTCGCTACATTCAGGTACTGGCCGCCCGTCAGTTCATCATCTTCCTCAGGCGACAAGGTATTCAAAGCAAAACCTCGCACACTTTGATCGCCCCCAGCGAAGTAGCGCAAGCTTGAGGGAACCTGAGAGAAGTCATTGGTGGCAATAGCCCCAAGCTCGGCGCGCACAAATACCCTGTGCTTACCATACGAACGTAACCATTTAGATTGCAAAGAAATACGCACTAAGTCGATATCTGACACCACTTCTTGAGTGGCGCCTTCAAGCGTATATTGCTGTTTATCCCCCCAATTGATATCAAGACCGCCACGGGCTCTGCGACGGCTAAGAGTCAGACCCGGTAAAAGTAGTGTGGTTGTCTGCTGATCGTCGGTTCCTTGAGTAAACTTTTCCTGTTCTAAGCGCAAAAAACCGATACGTTGCCAATCACTCTGCTGTGATCCCCAGTGCCGCTGAACGGCCAACGTTAAAGCTTCACTTTGCGTATCGTTATCGTTTTCAGCTTTCACTCCTGCTTGATAGCTAAGATAATTATTTAATGGGTCTTCCAATGGTACTTTGTACTTGATGCTGGCGTTTTGCTCAGGTTGAGAAATAAACATTTCAGCCGACAAGCTATGACCTTTACTGTTGACCCAAGGGCGTTGCCACTTGAAACGCAAACGCGGACCAGTGTCCGTCGATGCCCCGCCACCAATATTGAATGTATCTCTGGGTTTTGCACTGGTAATCAATTGAATGGGCACATTAAGCCCATCTGCTTTACTAACAAGCGGTCGGGCAACGACTTGTTGAAAATAGCCAGTTAACTTCAGATTTTGGTTAAATATAGCCAGCTTATCTGCATCATACGGGTCGCCTTCTTTAAAGTTAGACACTTCTCTAATAAGCAGTTGCGCTTTATCATCTTCTGGGATAATGAGTTTACCGAAACCGTATCGCTTACCAGCAGAAAACTGCAGGTCTACGCTGGCAGAGTAAGTGTCAAAATCGATACGAATCTCTTGGACGGTAAATTTAGCGTCAAAATAGCCCCGCACTTGGGCCATGGATAATAGCTTACTTTTAAGACCTTCATATTGGCCTTGCTCCAAGTAACTTCCCTCTTTGAGTTGGGCTTTATCCACGATCCCTTGTAAAACGTCGTCTGGTTTTTCAGTACCAACTAATTCAATTCGTCGTTTACTTATTTTAACCCGCGAGCCTGCTTGAACAGTAAGATATAACTCACTGCATTCTTTGTCCTTAGATAAGCTCATTTTTAAAGTTTCGAGTTGATAATAACCCACCGCTTGTGCCGCTTTGGTAACAGCCTCTTTAACCGTTTTGCGGTAGTTTTGAGTCAGCTCACAATTAACCGGCGCACCAATAATGCCAATATAAACGTCAATATTATCTTTAAGACTACTATCGTCGGCACCTTCGATATCTACCGATATCGCAAATGCGCTAGGTACAGTTAACGCCAAAAGCGCAAAATAAATAAGAGTCCGCAGAATAAACAAAGTAACCTCGGTATTTCGATAGCTTTGGGAACGACAAGCATTCATTTACTGCTATCAGATGCAAAACAATGAATTAATAAGCAAGATACATGACAACACGTTAACGACCGACACAATTAATTCTGTTGCAAAGCCTCGACAGTATTAGCGCGTTGAGAGGAAACACGTTCTTGTTCGCATGAACCAATATTGCCAGAATGCTTAGCGGCAAACCACATGGTCATAAAGTCTTTAATCAATTTTTGTTCGATTTCGATTGCACGTTCTGTGGGGCAGAATATTGCGATCGTCACCACCGAATCCCCGACGTCTGAAGTCGAAACACTGATATGCGGGTCGGGGCCGGCAATTTTTACATCCAAGCGTCGTTCAATTGTTTGGCTGTAGCGATAGGCAACCTCTTTAAAGTCTTCGCAATACAGCTCTGCGTTTTGCTGTAACTGATCGATAAACAGATAGGGATTAACACTTTGGTCTCGGGTAATCATAAAATGGTGCGTTGCGTAACGTTTCAAAAAGTTTAGATTTTTGATGGTGTTCGTGATCATTGCATTGTTTGGAATAAATAAGGTTTTGCCTGTGTACTCGTATTTGTGAATATCCACTTCTAGCAAGGTGCTTTTCATCCAGTCGGTTTCAGACACTTCACCCACAATCTCCCCTACTTGTACCCAATCACCAATACGAAAAGGTCGAGTAGAAGCTAAGTAGAAAAATCCGATTACGCACTGAATAAACTCTCGGGTGGCCAATACAATAGCCACCGCAAACGCTGCAATAGACAAAGCGAAGTTTTGCAATTCCCCAGCCCACAAACTGAGTAACAGAAATAACATCACGAAATTCAAAAAGTTCTTAATGTTATTAACGAGATCGCGCTTGTCTTTTCCTTTACTTATCGCGCGATTACGCACCACTTTGACTAACGTGTGCTTCACCCCGAGTGTGAGAGAACCCACAATAATAGTAAGCACAACTTTGTTACTAAACAGAGCGCTAAGGAAGAAAGTAATTTGTTCTAAAAAGTTTGGAAAATCTATACTCATTTACGGCTTCATACTTGTCAGGCTATTCGAAAAAACGGTCACGTCATCAATACAAACTTGAGCGTTACGCTTTATGTACGCTTACTACTAGGGTAGGCATGCCAACTCAAGTGTCAATATCGATGCTATTTTAGCATGCTTAACAATGATGAATCCGCTGGTGATATGATTATTTTTTACGTGGCTGCTGAATTTTTTGTTCTGGTCTGTCAGTCACTTTACCGACCGTTTTCCACTTAGCCCGAGGGTTAATAATACTGGGGCGAGTCAAAATTAGGTTGTTCGGATAAACAATAATTTCTCTGTCTTCAGTGATCAATTTCGTGTTGAACAGATTGATCTCAGTGATAAAGCCCTCTACATAATTATCTGCATCAATCACCCGAATAAAATTCCCCCGTCGGAAAGACGTTTGAAACAATAATAAAAAATACGCTGTAATATTACTCAGCAAAGACCAACTGGCAAAAAATGCCACACCAGTAAGCGTAATCAACGATGTTGAAATAACCAATAAACCACTAAAATCGATACCCCACGCAATAAGGATCACCGCAAAAGTTAAGATACCGAAGACAAGCCGTATAATATGATAAGCCCGCAAAACTTCTGGCGTTTTCAAATTGCTTTCATCAATTTTCTTTTCAATTCTGGGTAGCGTCAACTTAGTGATAACCACATAAACTATCAACATTACTGCCGTCCAAATCAAGCTACCCATGTACTGATGGGCCCAGTCGATTACGTTGTTAACCCAATGTGTTTCTAGCATGTAGTGCAATCCAATTTATGAAGGCCTATGCCTACAGTTAAGGTACCCGTTTTGCCCTAGCTTACGGGGAAATTAATGAAAGTGCGCATCCTAGTCGATAAAAGAATACGAAGTAAAGCAGATTGCTGTTGCTGCTTGAAGTACATTCACAAAAACCATCCTGTAAACGGTAAAAATTACATAATAATTGCATAACATACTGGCGTATTTATTAACTCTTATGCAATTCCCCCATGCTCGTGTAATATTAAATCCCATGGGAAACACAAAGCGAATTCCCCGGAATAATCGGGCTAAAGAGTGTAAATACTAATGACGAACGGTCCGATTCTTTACACAAAACACAAGCACTGGCTCAATAGGTTGGTGTTAATTATTGCGTCACTCGTTATTTTCTCGGTCAGTGCCCAGCAAGAAGTGCATTTTAAAGTAGTTGACCAATTTGGAGCGCCAGTGGCTAATGCTGTTGTTAGCACCGATGGCGCAGTTCTAGATGGCGCTGAAACAACCGCCGTAATGGACCAAATTAATAAACAGTTTGCACCTCATGTTTTAGTCGTGCAAAAAGGTCAATCGGTGCGCTTTCCCAATAGCGACGATATACGGCACCATATATATAGTTTTTCGCAGCCTAAGCCATTTGAAATACGTCTTTTCAAAGGCGAAGAATCCATCCCCGTAACATTTGATCAACCCGGAGTAGCCGTGCTCGGTTGTAATATTCACGACCAGATGATCGGTTATATCTACATTGCCGATCATGAGTTAACTACCGTAACCAATGAAAATGGTGAAGCCATATTGCATACGCGAGCGACTGAATTCAATATTTGGCAGGCTCAATTATCGTCTAGTCATTCCGAGCGTCTTTATATCACCCGCGATGCTTCAGATATTGGGCTGCAAAAAGTAACACTGAATCTATTAGAAGAGAGAAAAGCGCACGTTAAGCAACGCAAATTCTCCCGAAAGTTCTCATCAGGAGAGCCATAATTGGCCACAAAAAAATTAAACCAGAGTATATTCCGTCTTGTTGTTGGCCTCGTCATGTTAACCGCCACTATGATACTCATCAACGTCTGGAGTTCGACCAGTAAACACGCCCAACATCAGTTGAATAACGACCTGAAAGTTGCGCAAAACGTATTTGAACAGGTGCTTGCAAACCGCGAAAACGTGCTTTATAACTCGGCGAGTGTGTTAACCGCCGATTTTGGTTTTAAACAAGCGGTCGCCACAGGTGATAGACCGACGATAAACAGTGCCTTGTTTAATCATCGCGGACGTATCAACGCAGATTTAATGGCGCTCGTATCCCTAAATGGCAAGAATATCAGCAGTGTTCCTAAGATTTTAGCGCCGGATCAAACATTCCCATATCCTCAGGTTGTGCAAAACGCCATAAGTAACGGTGGCGCTTCGTCACTTTTGTTTATTGGTCAGCGTCTTTACCAAGTGATGATGCTCACAATAGATGCCCCCACTCCTATCGCCGTGGCAGTCATCGGTTTTGAAATAAACCAAGAATGGGGTCAGCAACTTAAAAATATTACCCAACTCGAGACCACTATAGAGGTACAAACAAAAGGAGAGGAAACCTTTACAATTAGTACCTTGCCAGCAAAGCTGGTGGCGCCGACGTTAGCTCAACAAGATCAGCCGTTGTCGTGGCTGTCCCTTAGCCTTTTCAATGATGTACCCTATGTTTCAAGGCGTTTTTTATTAGCCGATGAAGATCACTTCAAAGTCCTAATTACGTTGTCAAACGATGTCCATCGACTGTTTGCTGATTTTAGAGCCTTACAAACCAATATTGCGTTGATTGCTTTGTTGGCCATCATACTTGCCCTATGTTTTGCGGCGCTGTTCTCACGAAAAGTCGCTAAACCTCTTGTTGCGCTTGCTGACATCGCTCAGCGTATATCTAGCGGGGATTACAACAAAACCATAAATACGACATCCAGCTCTACAGAAGTAACTAACCTAGCCATTGCACTTGAATCTATGCAATCAAACATTCGTCAACGTGAAGAAAAAATAAGCTACCAAGCACAGCACGACATTCTAACCGGCCTAAATAATCGCTATAACATGGAGGTCCAACTCAACGCTAAATTTGAGCAAAACAAGTCATTTCAGGTGTTGGGCATTAATGTATTTGGTTTTCGCGGCATTAATGATGTGTTCGGCTATCACAACGGCGACATTTGCCTACAGATATTAGCTAAGCGGCTAGCTGAGTACGGCGGATTAGGTGCACGCCTAGCGGGTGGTGAATTATTATGGATACCCGATACGCTCATCACCCATGAGCAAGTCATAGCGTTCAAAAACACCCTAGAAGAGCCTATTGAAACGGGGGATGCATCAATTACCACCCGGGTATCTGTGGGTATGCTTAATTGCCCAGTTGATGCACAAAATGCTGAAGAGCTCTTCCGGCGCATGAATATTGTGCTTGATGAGACTCAAAAAACCGAACAGTTGATGCTTAGTTATGAACCTGAGTACGAACATCGCTATTTACGCCGCCTGTCAATTATCGCTGAGTTAAAAACAGCATTAAACGACCAGCAAGAAGAACTGAGCCTGTTTTATCAACCCAAATTAGATTTAAGCAGCGGTACGGTCACTAAAGTGGAAGCCTTGATCCGGTGGAATAATGCCTTGTTGGGATTTGTCTCTCCCGAGGACTTTATTAGCGTGGCGGAACAAGCAGGATTTATTGGCAAAATTACTGACTGGGTCATCAATCAAGCTATTAAAGATGCAGTGATACTCAAGGGCTTAGGTTTGAATGTGAGTATTGCCATTAATCTATCTGCCAAAGATGTGATGGACGATACATTGTTGCCTCATATAATCGCGCTAATGAGCGCAAGTCAACTGGAGACCAATGCCTTGAGTTTCGAAATGACAGAAAGCGACTTAGTGCAAGAGCCGGAGAAAGCAATTCAGCAACTGCAAGCATTTCGAAATAGGGGTTTCGAGATGGCTATCGATGACTTTGGTACCGGCTACTCATCCATGTCTTACTTAAAAAACCTGCCAGTGACGACCTTAAAAGTAGACAAAAGCTTTGTGCTCAAACTCGACTCCCAGCAAGGCGACCAGAAAATTGTACGTTCGGTTATCGATTTGGCCCACAACTTTGGTTTGAATGTGGTAGCAGAGGGGATTGAGAATCAGGCTACCTTGAAACTGTTACATGGCTGGGGATGTGAATTGGCACAAGGTTTTTATATGAGTAAGCCGCTCCCGTTGAATGATTTTGTTCAATGGCACAAAAAACATCAATCAACTAATTGGTTAGAAGATTAATGCACAAATCACTCAGTATGCGGCTCTCCCTAAGTTGTTTATTCACGGTTTGCTGCACTATGGCGTCAGCCCAGGACGGTAAACTCATTGGCACCGCCGGCTTAGTGCAATTGGAAGGATCTGGTGGCGGTGGTATTGTACCTTGGGCAACATTAGTCGGTTATGATAGTCAGGATCAGATCTCCGTTAATGTGGTAGCGACGCAAGTGGATGTAGATGATTACCGCTTAAATGTATTGGGTCTGAGTGCGTCATTTTACGACCGTGTCGAGATTAGTGTGGCCCAACATCGCTTTGATTTAAAAGGCGCTGGGGTTGATATCAAGCAAAATATATACGCTGTGAAATATCGCATATACGGTGACGTTATATATTCAAACTGGCCACAGATTAGCGTTGGCGCCCAACATAAGGTATTAGCGGACGAAAGCATAGCCAGTGCGCTTGGCGCTCATAAAACTAGCAGTGGGACCGATTTCTACATTGCGGCAACAAAAGTACATCTTGGGCCGATTGCTGGCTATAACGCAGTATGGAACCTAACCGCTCGTGCAACCCAAGCCAATGAAATGGGGTTACTCGGTTACGGCGGAATAAACAACAATGATTATGAAGTCATGCTAGAAGCTTCGGCAGGAATTTTGTTTTCTCGTCACTTTGCTGTAGGCATAGAGTACCGACAAAAGCCCGATAATCTAGGATTGGGAGAGGATGACTGGAAAGACTTATTCGTCACCTACATTCCCAGTAAGAACTTGGCCATTACATTGGCTTGGGCGGACTTGGGCACCATTGCTGGAGCCAGTGGTCAAGACGGACTATATCTTTCTTTAAACGGCCAACTTTGGTGAGACTGATGAAACGCAGTAAATTTGTGGTATTGATCATATTCCTTGTGGGACTAAACGCTTGCTCATCCATTTCACAGCAATCTGTTTATGCCCAAATGGGTGGCCAGCAGAAAATTGAACAAGTAGTGGATAACTTCATCAATGAAATAGAATTTGACCCAGTTATTTTTGAGTACTTTAAAGATTCAGATGTTGATCGTTTCAAAGAAAAATTTATTGAACATTTATGCAATTTAACCGGTGGGCCGTGTGAATATAGCGGCGACACTATGGTTCAGGTGCACACAGGCATGAATATGTCAGAGGCGGATTTTAACCGAGGGGTAGATTTGTTGATCAACGCCATGACCAAAGCGCAAATACCCCATACGGTGCAGAACAAGGTATTGGCTATTCTCGCTACAAAGCGTAACGAAATGCTCTATATCTAAATAATTAATACACCGCTATGCCTGTATTTTAAGACGTATCACATAGCCTCATTATATAACGTAGGCTATTACTCAACCCACTAGATAAGTACCTGTACCAGAAGCAATGTGCTGTCCTTCCTCGTTGTGCAGCTCCATCCGGCATACGGCTAATTTTCTTCCTCGGCGTATAACGGTCGCGGTTGCGATAAATTCTTTGCCCTTACCTGGGCGCAAATAGTCAACACGCATATCTATGGTGCCATTATTTGCTAACGTGTTTTTAAATTCGTCCACTTCATCTGGTTTAAGTTGTTTGATACCGTACATCAAAGCAACAACACTGCCCACTGTATCAAGAATGGCAGCGGTGGCCCCTCCATGGAGTATTTTGTGTACGGGGTTGCCCATCAACTTATCATTCCAAGGCATACGTATTTGCACTTCGTGATCACCTACAGTTTCAATTTGAAATCCTAACGCTTGATTAAATGGCATACTATCTTGGAAAAATGCCAATACGAATTCGGCTAATTGCTCTGGAGTTAAGCTTTTGTTATCGCTCATATTATCTTCCTTGTCTTGGGTAAAATCCCAATGTGACTAACTTTTTAACTATTGGCAAGTGATGTATGGGTTAAAAACGCGTAAAATGCGCGCAGAATTTTGTTTTAGAGCCTGTTTTTGTCCCAGCTTACTCCTTCAATCCCTGATATCGCCCGCACCCAAGAGGTGCTGAAAACCGTATTTGGCTATGATGAATTTCGCGAAGGCCAGCGAGAAGTCATCGAACGCATCATGCAGGGTCAAGATGTATTAGTGCTGATGCCCACCGGCGGCGGTAAATCGCTGTGTTATCAAATTCCCGCTTTGGTGCTTGAAGGCTTGACTATCGTTGTGTCTCCTTTGATCGCTCTAATGAAGGATCAAGTTGATGCCTTAGTCGCTTCTGGGGTTAGCGCGGCGTATATCAACTCGAACCTCAGTAGTGAAGAAATGCTAAAGGTATACCGTGGCATGCAAGACGGTCACTATAAGCTTATTTATGTTGCTCCAGAGCGCCTGATGCAATTTGATTTCATGCAACGTTTGCACAGTTTAAAAATCGCCCTATTTGCCGTAGACGAAGCCCATTGCGTTTCACATTGGGGCCACGACTTTCGTAAAGAATATCGTCAGCTAGGTCAATTAAAGCAGCAGTTTTCTGGGGTGCCCATTGTTGGGCTAACAGCGACTGCCGATATCACCACCCGCAGTGACATTTTGCAACAGCTCGCTTTAGAACAACCCTTTGTATTTAAAGGCAGTTTTGATAGACCCAATATTCGCTATAATCAATTGTTCAAATATAAAGCCACAGACCAGGTTATTCAGTATGTGAAGCAGCAAGACGGCAGTGGCATTATTTACTGCAACAGCCGCAAAAAAGTCGATGATTTAAGTATCGCTTTAGCGCGCCAAGGTATTAATTGTGCTGGTTATCATGCGGGCCTCGAGGGACCAATCAGGGATAAAATACAGCGTGATTTTATTCAGGACAATATCGATATCATTGTAGCGACAGTGGCCTTTGGCATGGGCATAAATAAATCAAATGTGCGTTTCGTGGTACATTTTGATTTACCTCGAAGTGTTGAGTCTTATTACCAGGAAACAGGACGCGCTGGTCGTGATGGCATGCCTGCTGAAGCCCTGCTTTTGTTCGATGAGAAAGATGCCGCCCGCATCAGGCAATGGATCAGCATGGGAGATAACCCAGCCCGTTTGGATATTGAGCTACAAAAATTTGCCGCCATGGAAGCGTTTGCTGAAGCGCAAACTTGTCGTAGGCAAGTATTGTTAAATTATTTTTCTGAATACTCGGCGCAAGACTGTGGAAACTGCGATATTTGTCTTGATCCTCCTAAGCGCTTTGATGGCACAATCCCTGCGCAAATGGTCTTGTCATGCATTTATCGTTTAGGTCAAAATGTGGCTAGCCAATATGTGATAGATGTATTACGCGGTAAGAAATTGAAGCGAATTATAGAACAGGGGCATGACAGTCTCAGCACATTCGCCATCGGCAAGGATAAGTCTGATGCCCACTGGCATAATATTATTAATCAATTGATACACAAAGGTTTTTTGCGTATTGATATCACCCAAAATGCCGTTTTGAAATTAACTGAAGAAGCGCGCAGTGTCCTCGGAGGCAAACTAAAACTCGCCTTGGCTGTGCCACGCTTAACGATTGATTCTGGTAAAAAATCGAAACTCAAAGAAATGAATTACGATCGCAAGTTGTTTGCTAAGTTGAAACATCTACGCAAGTCTATTGCAGAGCGAGAAGATGTGCCGCCGTTTGTGGTATTCAGTGATGCCACCTTGGCCGATATGGCTGATAAGCTTCCCCAGTCGTCCGCCGAGTTTTTGGATGTTAATGGAGTAGGCCAGACCAAACTTGATCGTTATGGTAGTGAGTTTTTAAGCGCTATTTCCGCTTATTCTATTGGCTAGCTAATTCGATAAAGCACCCATTGCTTAACGTACTATATTGGTTTATTGCTGACGTTTAATAGTCTAAATACCCATTCCTGTGGGCGTCATATCACCTTTACTAACGGGGGTGATTTGGCGCATACTAGTCATCTGTTTTTGAGGATAAATATACCTGCTGTGAAAGCCGTCTCACCAAAAAATAAAGATCCAAAAGTCGAGAAACTGAAAGTTCCACCTCACTCCATAGAGGCGGAGCAATCGGTGCTGGGCAGTATGTTGATCGCCCCTGATTCGTGGGATAAAGTCGCCGAGCTTGTTACCGAAGAAGACTTTTACAACCGCTCTCATCAGGTAATCTATGGCGCTATTTTACGGCTCCTAAAAAATAATCATCCAATTGATTTAATTACTGTTTCAGAGAATTTGGAAAACTTAGACGAACTCGAAGCAGCTGGCGGTTTTGCCTATCTTGGTGAACTCGCAAAAAATACTCCCAGTTCTGCTAACGTAACCGCTTATGCCAACATAATTAAAGAACGCGCCGTTGTACGTGAACTCATTGGCGTTGCTCATGATATTGCTGATGTGGGGTATAACCCTGAGGGGCGTAACAGTGGTGAGTTGCTCGATATGGCTGAGAGTAAAGTCTTCGAGATAGCCGAAAAGCGCACTGGTAAAAATGAGGGGCCAAGGGGCATAGAGACGATATTAACGAAAACTATCGACCGCCTTGAAGAACTCGTTAAAAATAATAAAGAAGTCACTGGTGTGTCCACCGGTTATACCGATTTAGACAAAAAAACCAGCGGTTTGCAGAAATCTGATTTAATCATAGTGGCGGCTCGCCCCTCTATGGGTAAAACAACTTTCGCCATGAACTTGTGTGAAAATGCCATGCTACTGGAAGAAAAACCGGTATTAGTATTTAGCCTTGAGATGCCCGCCGAACAAATTATGATGAGGATGTTGGCCTCTTTGAGCCGTGTTGACCAAACCAAGATTCGTACCGCTCAGTTAGATGATGAAGATTGGGCACGTATGTCGAATACCATGGCGATGCTTAAAGACAAAGACAATTTGTACGTAGATGATTCATCAGGCTTAACCCCTATGGAAGTACGTACTCGCGCGCGTAAACTCGCCAGGGATCGTGGTGGTATCAGCTTGATCATGATCGATTACCTGCAACTTATGCAAGTTCCGGGCTTGAGCGATAATCGAAATTTGGAAATTGCAGAAATTTCACGCTCACTAAAATCCTTAGCGAAAGAACTTGAAGTGCCGGTAGTTGCGCTTTCCCAGCTAAACCGAGGACTAGAACAACGTTCGGATAAACGCCCAATTAACTCGGATCTGCGTGAATCAGGCTCGATCGAGCAGGATGCCGATTTAATTATGTTTATTTATCGGGATGAAGTTTATAACGAGGGTAGTGAAGATAAAGGTGTGGCAGAGATTATCATAGGCAAACAACGTAACGGTCCAATAGGCACCTCACGATTAACGTTTCAAGGCCAATTTTCTCGCTTTGATAACTATGCAGGGCCTGCCAGAGACGATGAATATTAACTGACTATTGTTTTATATTGTTGTGATTTCTTGACTATAAATTTTAGACACAAAAAAGGAGGTGAATTTCACCTCCTTTTTTTATACTTTAATCTAAGTGTTTATTACTTAGATACTTTCTCACGCTTAGAGGCGCTAATACGTGCAACGATGCGACGGTTAATTTTATTAGCTTCTTTCGCGGTTGGTGCGTCAAGCAATTTGCTTTCACCAAAACCAACTGCTGTTATGCGTGCTGGTTTAATATCATAGTCTTCAATCAATACCATGCGAACCGCTTTAGCGCGTTCTTCAGACAACCACTGGTTGTAATCGCTTTCGCCTGGAGCTGATGCGTAGCCTTCGATTACGGTATCAGTAGATGGGAAACGCTTCATAAACGCAGCGAATTCTTTGATATCTGAATTGGCACGGTTTTCAATTTTAGCGCTGTTGTTGCCAAACAAGATACGTAATGTTTCTTCAACTTCAACTTCAGTGAATACACTACAACCTACCGCATCAACTTTATCCGATGAAGGAGTATTAGCACATTTATCTTTGCTATCTACTACGCCATCATTGTCAGAGTCAGACTCAGCAACCATTGCCAAAGCACAACCCATAGCGTCAACTTTAACACCTGGTGCAGTACCTGGACATTTGTCCATGCTGTTGTTTACGCCGTCATTGTCTGAATCGCGTGTTACTGGAGCAGACGTTGTGCCAAAGCTATAAGCCAACCCAATTTTTGCGCTTAGGTCATGATAAGCTTCGCCAAAATCGTGATAGGCAGCGATTTCAGTAATTACGCGCCATTTATCGTTAATTGCCCAATGCTTACCCAAACCAATATTGGCTAAACGTGAGCTATCAGCTAAATCCAAGTGCTTAACACCAGCGAATACATACATCAAGTCATCTGGTAAGAAGTACATAGCATCAACACCAAAGCGGTTACCTGATTCGTCGCCTAAACCATTAGTTTGATCGATGTTTAAATGAGACCACTCTATTCTCGCAGCCCACTGAGGCTTGAAGCGAAAACCAACTTCAGCACCGAAACCAACGCCATCATCATAAAATGTAGGTACGCCATCTAACTCACCGTCAGTTTTATAATACTCAGCGAAACCACCTACCCATTTGTCGCCTTCAGGAACTGATTGTGCAAAAGCACCACCGGTGAAAGCAAGCAAGATACCCATGGCTGTCATGGTTTTTTTCATAATAAACGTCCTTAGTGTAATGTGTTAATCATTTGATATCACCGCCTTCTGGGCATCGATATATAGTCTGATTTAGTGTGTAAAAAATTTATTGGCCCGTAATAGTTGCAATCAAGCAACGCTCACTGGCGTGATTTCTATGCTCGCCTAAATATATTCCTTGCCATACACCTAGTGCTAACCTTCCGTTTTGTATAGGAATTGTTAAGTTATTACCAAATATACTAGCTTTAATATGTGCAGGCATATCATCTGATCCCTCGTAGTTATGCAGATAATATGCCGCATTCTCAGGAACAGCTTGATTAATGTGACTCTCTAGGTCCGACCTGACTGTTGGGTCTGCATTTTCATTAATCGTCAAACTGGCACTTGTATGCTGTATAAACAGATGCAAAATACCAATATTTACTTTTGCTATGCAATCTAGCTCTCGAACGATTTCATCTGTAATCAGGTGAAATCCCCGAGGTTTGGCGCTGATGCACAATCTAGATTGGTGCCAAACAGGTAAATTACTTGTCAAAACACATCTCTAAAAAAATTTTCCCATGGTCACTAGCAAATGGCATGATTAATTTTCGACCAGATGCCGTATGGCTTAGTGTATGATCTTTACCGAAAACTACAACCGGTGTAGCCATACCAAAATTGTAACCAAGTTTAGCCAACTCATTTTTTGCGCCACCACAAATCATGTTGGTCACTTCACCCACCATGTCGGCAACGTCATCATTAACTGCTTCTAAGTGCTCACCTAACATATTTTGCATGACTTTCAAGGCGATACTGGTCTCAAATGTAATCGACAACGAACCTTTAATATCATCGCCGACCATGCCAATTAATCCTGATACATCCCCCCGAGCAAGCGGATCCGTTTTTTTCTGTGGCTTGCCTGGTACCAATTCTATTTGCGCCATGGTGCTGATTACATTGAGCAAAGCGGCAATAAATGGATTAATAAACTCTGCATTCATGTTTTATTTTGCCTCCTATCAATTAATATTTGGCTCAACACCATAACCCTTATTGACAGGTTGCGCACAAACCATGAGCTTCAATGGTTTGTTTGGAAACTTGAAAACCATATGATTCAGCTTGTTTAACCAGAGTGTCCTGTAAACCTTCCGACTGAATCTCTTTTACCAAACCACATTTATCACAAATCAAAAATTGCACTGGGTGGCTGCAACCAAAATGATGGCAGGCAACAAAGGCATTCGTCGACTCCAATCTATGAATTAAACCAAATTCAAGCAAGAAATCCAAGGTGCGATACACGGTCGCTGGTTTAGCATTGGTTTCTGTTTCTTTCAACGTATCCAGCAAATCATAAGCGCCCACCGCTCCTTCTTTGTCTAACAAAAGTGCGTAAACCGTTTCCCGTAAATGGGTAAAACGTGCGCCTTTTTGCTCACAATACTGACGTGCCTTCTCTACTTGTGATCCAATGCTCATCTTTATGTTGCTGGCCTTCCTGCAAATCCCACCCGTTCACCACTTTTAGCGATATCAAAGCGCAATTACATTTATCGTTACATTTTAGCGAAGTATATCATTCATCTAAAGCGCTTTGTACGAATAGTAGCTTGATTTACATCATAAACTTAAGGAATTCATACGCAATGTGGGTATCATTGTGAACAAATATTTATTAACGAAAGCTGAACGGTTAAATTCTAGGGGCGTCTTAGCAACATTCGAAATTTCATATTACGAATAATTACCTGTGCATAAGACTCATTATACCAATGAAAGCAGTAGTCGATAGCTGTTTAAAAAGGTGATTATAAAAGTATTATGATTAAGCAAAACATTCAAATTCAGGGCGACACACCAAATATTTGGTTTATTTTTAGTGCCGAAAAACTGTTGGTTCCTTATGGTCAATCTGGTCCACTTATTGAAGCATGGAATAATCTTCAATTTGCCCACGCTTATAAAGAGCAAGTTGTTCAAATAGGCGAGCACAATGGTCACATATGTTATTTAGTGGACATGGGCAACGAGCAAGTCCTACAACAAGATATACACCTAACACACCTCAGATCACTTTTACTGCAAGATGATTTAGAGGTATTTGCCATCGCAGCTCGTGCTTGGCAGATAGCATTATTTTTGCGTACTCACCGATTCTGTGGGCAGTGTGGTTCAACCATGCAGAAAATCGACTGGGAAATGGCGATGCATTGCCATCGCTGCAACCATAGATGCTACCCCAGAATATCGCCTTGCATCATAGTGGCAATTCGTCACGAAGATAAAATTCTACTTGCGCAAGGAAAGCCTCAAAAAGAACGCAATATGTTCTCAACGCTTGCTGGTTTTGTCGAAAGTGGCGAAACACTCGAACATGCAGTTCACCGAGAAGTATTCGAAGAAGTAGGTGTGGCAGTAAAAAATTTGCGCTATGTTTCAAGTCAACCTTGGCCATTTCCACATTCATTAATGGTAGGTTTTTTAGCTGACTTCGATAGCGGCGATATAAAGGTAGACGGTCATGAGATAATTGAAGCCCATTGGTTTAAGTACGATGAACTGCCGAATATTCCCCCGAAGTTTTCTATTGCAGGGCAACTGATTGAGCGCACCATCGAAGAAATTTGTGCTGACTAACGCTTAATAACAGATATAAAAAACCCCACTTTAAGTGGGGTTCGAATATTTTAGCGTCTAAGTCTCGTTTTTTCGAGCTTCTTGTTGTTAGTTTGCTTTCGCAACAATGTTATAACAGAGTTCCCATTGCTGTTGCAAGTATTTACAATATTTAGGTTGATTTTCACTTCTTCATTGCTACGAACAAGGTACAATGTCGACTTTTTTGGCCTAGGACTGGCGCACCACTTTTACAGAGGAAATTCATGCATTCTTTAAAAAACGACCGATATCTACGCGCACTACTACGTCAACCCGTAGATGTGACTCCTGTATGGATGATGCGCCAAGCTGGCCGTTACCTACCTGAATATAAGGCAACACGGGCGCTAGCCGGCGATTTCATGTCTTTATGTAAAAACGCTGAATTGGCGTGTGAAGTGACATTACAACCCTTGCGCCGATATGATTTAGACGCGGCTATTTTGTTTTCAGATATACTCACCATCCCAGATGCAATGGGTTTAGGTTTGTATTTCGAGCAAGGAGAAGGCCCTAAGTTCGCTAGACCAATTACGTGTATGGCCGACATTCAAAATTTACCTGCGCCGGATCCAGAACAAGAATTGCAATACGTCATGAATGCAGTGCGTACTATTCGCAAAAATTTACAAGGTGAAGTGCCGCTTATTGGCTTTTCCGGCAGTCCTTGGACCCTAGCCACATATATGATTGAAGGCGGTTCAAGTAAGGCATTTACTAAAATCAAAAAAATGGCCTTTAGTGAGCCCAAAGCACTACATCTATTACTGGATAAACTTGCCGATTCGGTCATTTTGTATTTGAATGCGCAAATCGCAGCAGGGGCACAATCTGTTATGGTTTTCGATACATGGGGCGGGGTCTTATCACCTCGCGATTATCGGGATTTTTCTTTGCAATATATGCATAAAATCGTCGATGGATTAACCCGTGAAAATGATGGCCGCAGAGTACCTGTCACCTTATTCACAAAAAATGCAGGAATGTGGCTAGAGTCTATCGCGGCAACGGGTTGTGACGGTATTGGTCTAGATTGGACCATAGATATCGACAACGCCAAGGCTCGGGTAGGCGATAAAGTGGCCCTTCAAGGCAATATGGATCCTTCTATGCTGTATGCATCACCGGAGCGAATCGAACAAGAGGTACAACACATTCTAGCCGGATTTGGCGAAGGCCCGGGTCATGTATTTAATTTAGGCCACGGTATCCATTTAGATGTTCCACCCGAAAATGCCAAGGTGTTTGTGGACGCAGTGCACAAATACAGCGCCCAGTACCACAAGAACTAAACAGGGTAACGTATTTCTCGATGGGGAAAACAGACAGCAAAAAGGCAGCGATTAAGCTGCCTTTTTGCTGTCTGTTTGCTTATTCCGTTAAAAAAAGCTATTTAAGAACGTCGTTAAGGTAAGTTGCAATGCGGATCCCAGCCATTTGTAAGCGTAATTGCGCCTGTGGCAGATGGTTGTATAAATAGTCCCACGATATCTTCTCTTCTTTTGGGTAAATCTCATCGCGGATTTTAACGCTCTCAGCAATCCATACCTGCGGGTCAACAACGTTCCAAGTATCAATATCTTGTAAGCTGATCTTGCGGTTCAAGCGTGCGGTCCATTCAGTGTATGACAGTTGACGCTGGTCAAGTAACTCACTGTCCCATACTCGATGCAAATTAGAATCTTTCCAAAAAAAGTTAACCTTTACATCATTTCCGCCGCGATCAGTGCCATTTCCAGCGTGTAATGGTTGATGTAAATCGCCAATAATATGTACGATGAAACGCAGTGCTAATTGCTTTTCTTCTTTGCTCGCTTTGCTGTCCTTTAGCGTGGCGGTAAACATTTTCAATGCACTTACGCCATCACCTTCTTTAGGCGCTCCAACTTGTGCATAGGTTTTACCTTCAGGGATCGTTACATAGTGATACGGCCCTGCAGTTTCCTGCCAAAATACCTCAGGATTAGAACGCATTTCGTCTGGATAAGTTGCCGCTTCAGCTAAATCTTCGTTAGGCAGCAAAGCGCTGACTTCAGCCTGTGCATGAGGTGTTAGATGTTGTTGGGCGATGGCTCCCGTTATCCTATGACCTATCTGCCCCCATGCCAATACGTTAACGCTAAAGGTGGCTACGACTAGCCCAAAAATAACTTTCTGCATAAATGATTAATCCCTGATGAAATGCCCTTGCTGAGAGCTGAAAAATGTGTCGGATATTATGTTCTGCTATTGTGACAACTTTTTTAATAAACGCTGGTGAATACCACCAAAGTCGCCGTTACTCATAATCAGCACATGATCGCCTGATTTAACGTACGACAGAATAGATTTCTCCAGCACGTCTAGGTCACTGTGCAACGAAGCAGTCACATCGCTTTGGGCTAAAAGTGCATCCATCGACCAGCTAAGATTTCCTGGCTGATAGATAAAAACCTGATCTGCCGCAGACCATGACTTGGCTAACGTCTGTTTATGTACTCCCATTTTCATGGTGTTAGAACGTGGTTCTAGCACAGCTAAAATACGGGCATCACCCACCTTAGCTCGCAGCCCTTGTAAAGTCGTTGCTATTGCTGTGGGATGATGGGCAAAATCGTCGTATATCGTTATCCCGTTTACGGTACCCAACACTTCCATACGCCGCTTAGCATTTATAAAGCTACCTAGTGCTTCAATGGCAACGTCTGGTAACACGCCGGCATGACGCGCCGCAATAATAGCCATCATGGCATTTTGCACATTGTGCTGACCTAACAACGACCATTTAACGCGACCAAAAGCACTGCCTTTGTACACCACATCAAACTCACTGCCATCAGGTAACGCATTTGTCACTTGCCAATCGCTACCAACAAACTGCACTGGCGACCAACAACCTTTATCCAGCACTTGGGTAATATGCTGATCGGCTTTTGGTGCAATAACCAACCCATTGCCTGGCAGCATACGAATAAGATGATGAAATTGCTTCTGAATATCAGCGATGCTGTCAAAGATATCAGCATGGTCAAACTCAATATTATTAATAACCAACGTACGCGGACGGTAATGCACGAATTTTGAGCGCTTATCAAAAAAAGCGCTGTCATATTCATCAGCCTCTATTACGAAGAAAGGGGTTTCTCCTAAGCGCGCAGAAATATGAAAATTTTGCGGGATCCCACCAATCAAAAAACCCGGTGACATCCCTGCAAATTCGAGTATCCACGCCAACATACTTGAGGTGCTGGTTTTACCGTGGGTACCAGAAACCGCCAATACCCAGCGATCTTTAAGTACGTTCTCTAATAGCCATTGAGGTCCACTTGTATAGGGAATTCCGCGATTCAGTACATATTCTACGGCAAGATTACCGCGAGAAAGTGCATTACCGATGATGACGATATCTGGTTGCGGATCAAACTGACTATCATCAAATCCTTGGGTTAATTCGATGCCCAGCTCTTCAAGTTGCGTGCTCATTGGCGGGTAAACATTATTGTCTGAGCCGGTCACTTTATGGCCCATCGCCTTAGCAATAGCCGCGATACCGCCCATAAACGTCCCACAAATACCTAAAATATGTAGATGCATATTATTTTTTCTAGAATAAATAGGTCCCTAGATTACCAGATACCGACACCAGTTCGCACTGACAAGATGACAATTTAATGATCGACAATACAAACTACGTTATTCTGGGCTGAGTTTTGTAACAAATCCAGTTACACTCATTAGTTCTTGCACAGCGATCATAAAAATAACAATATTCGTCTGTAATTCTGTCCCTACAATCGTGATAAAGGCCAAGGTAATACATGAAAAGACTTAACTCGCAACTTCAAGAAGATGGCGCTCCTATGGAGCTTATTCTGCTACTAAGAACACTTTTAGCAGGATGTAAGGAAATATCATTTAGGGTCAGCCAAGGGGCATTAGCAGGCGTACTCGGCTCAACCTTGAGTGAAAATGTTCAAGGCGAGACGCAAAAAAAATTGGATGTTATATCTAACCAAATTCTAAAAGATATTTTAAGTGAATCAGGCTATGTGAAGGCCATATCGTCAGAAGAAGAAGATGACGTAGTAGCGTGTAATCCCAATGGTAACTATTTGGTTAGCTTTGATCCCCTAGACGGCTCATCGAATACTGATATTAATAGTCTTATCGGTACCATTTTTTCTATTACCCACGCCCCACAATGGATGGATGCGGATGACCCATCTGCGTTTTTACAGCCCGGCACACAAATAGTTGCCGCTGGTTATGTTTTATATGGCCCAAGTGCCATGCTTGCCTTGAGTACAGGGCGCGGCACCCACTTGTACACACTTGATAAAACTCATGGCGGTTTTTTGTTAACGCAAAAAAATGTACAAGTGCCCAAGCAAACGTCTGAATTTGCTATCAACGCATCTAACCAACGTCATTGGGAAGATCCTGTGCAAGACTACATCGGCGATTTAATTGCTGGTGAAGATGGTCCCCGTGGTAAAGACTTTAACATGCGCTGGGTAGCAGCCATGGTAGGAGACATTCACCGCGTACTTAGTCGCGGCGGCATATTTATGTATCCTTTTGACAAGCGCAACCCTGAAATGCCAGGCAAACTACGCTTACTTTACGAAGCCAACCCTATGGCATTTTTGATGGAACAAGCAGGTGGCTTGGCATCAACGGGCCAAAGTAGAATATTGGAAGTAATGCCGACTGAAATCCATCAGCGCGTACCGGTAATTCTAGGCTCCAAGGAAGAAGTAGAAACGTGTTTAACTTACTACAAAGCCTAAATGATATTTAAAGAATCGATAAAAAAGGCGCTTTTAAGCGCCTTTTTAGTATTCGCTGTACGCTAGCTAAAACTTAACGGGATAGTAACCTTGTGCGTCTTTCTTGCCAAAAAATTGAGCCGCTTGATGTACTTCTTCAGGCAACGCATCATCAGGTTTAAAACGGCCATTAATACGAAACGCTAGCGAACTTGGAATATGTGCCACCGCACTTAAACCAAAGCTGTTAGGTTCATTAATAGTCATCACTATTTCTTTGTTTTCGCATTTGAGCGTAGTTTCAAAACTGCCTAAATCAATATCTTGCTGTGTTCCTTGCACTTTAGCTTTTAACCACAAACCTTGACCTGTCATTGCTGTACAGTGCTCACTATAATCTAGCTCCTGTAGGGCAATTTTAAAGCGCCCGCTAGCATTCACTGGAATCGGCAAAGGTAAACTACTGATCACTAAGCTTGTGGGTAAAAATATCTGTAGGTCTTCCCCTTGCACACGACCATTGGATATCGCTACATTACCGTCCAGAGAAATATCTTCCACTTCACGAATATTGCCTGCTTTTAGATTCAAACTGGCTTTGCCTGTAAGCAATGGCAAAAAGGCTAACTCCCAATTCAAATCATGAACGGGCAATCCCTGCACCGTTACTGTGGATGCATGACCATTCCAAATGGTACCCGACACCCCGTGCACCGTCACTTCGGGCGGCAGTTGAACACGCGAAATAATTTGCGCCGCAGGTAATTTCGCAATGAGAAAAATAGCGTAAATAACTAGGCAGGTAATGCCCCACTTTAAAACTAACTTCATAATTTACCTAATTTCAAACGACGGATCTTAACCTCACCTGGTGCATCACTTTCAGCGATATCCACATCCAAGATACTGATCCCCATCTCTTCCATAGACTTAAGCCAATCTAACACATCGTTAAAAGATGCCTGATCAACCCATACTTGTAGCTCATCACCTTGGGGCTGCATGCGGGCTATGGCAATATTTGCTCTCGCGGCTGTTTGGTTTGCAGCTTGGGCGAGTGAACCATTAAAACCAGCGACTACACCCTGTGCAGCTCTGAGCTGCATGGCTCGATTAGCATTCTTTTGCACCCAACTTAATAATGTTTTTTGTGCAATGACTGCTTTTTGGTCACGTTCAATAGCGTGGTTTAATGGTGCCCAAACTAACCAATAAAACATACCCACAACCACCACAACTGCCGAGATAATGACCAAGCGTTGCTCACGCTCTGTTAGCTGACTAAATTTTTGTTTTAGCATATTCATATTAGCTCCTTACCACCAACGAACCATATACTAAGTCATTACGGTTATTGATTGCTCCTTGCTCTACTTCAAAACCTTGAGCTTCAGCTAAACGTTTAAATTCTTCTAACGATTCAAAGTTCGTGGCCATGGCTTGCATTCTTATCTCTCTGCGAGCTGAATCGAATTTCACACTGGCCGGTTTCACCTGACTCGTCGCAAATGCCTCTGAAAGCTGGTTCATCATTACTAACATGGACGAGCTGCCAGTTCCTTGTTCAAGAGCTGCCATTTTACTGCGCATAGTCGCGCGCAGGTCTCGATAAGCGCCAGCTTTAGGAAATGCACGTTGAAATTCCGCTTTAACTTGCTGAGACAACGCCGCTTTCTCGCTGCTTAGTTGCTGCTGCATCGCAACTTTATCAATCAAAGTTGTACACAGTGCAATCACAGCTAATACAGCGGCTAAGCGCCATTTTCTAAAATCCCCGCCTTGCTTTTTCCGGGATTTAAATTCACCTTGCAGTAAATTAAAATGCGTTGCCTGTAATCCACTTGCCAAAATTTTCATCGGCATATCAACGGGCTGCTCATGTAATACGACGTTATTCATTTCAGCAGCAGAAAGACTAGTGTAATTATCTAAAGGTAGGGGGGCGGCTAACTGCTTAGCGTGATGGTTAATAGCTTGCACCAGCCAGTTTTTTTCACCTTGAATGCCAGCCCACTGGTCTTGACGAATTAATAACTGTTCGCCTAATTCCAGTGCCGCCCAACCTTCGGCTGGCTCTGGCACCGCTAATATATCGGGTAAAATGCGTTCACATTGTAAACCCGCCTCAGCAAGTTGTGTCTGCCAAGCGTGTAAACGTGCTTTGCTCACTACAGCAACCGCTTGTTGATTCCCTCTTCGGCCGCCTAATGCAAAAAACTGTGTGCCGATATCCCCGCTAATTTCATCCTCTAACATAAACGGAATGGCACTAAGGGCTTTACGTCCGCCTTTATTTGGTAAAGTCACCCATTTAAGCAGTACGTCACTCGTGGGCACAAGCACAATAATGGGCCGTTGACCTGCACGATCTTTTAACGATGACAAATGCTCTGCATCTGGAAGCTCACCGCTTGCAATAACGTCATCACCTTGGGCTGAACACACGATCCAATGGATTATGTCATCTTCATTTGAACCCAATCTAACTATTAATTGTTCCATTATGCTGGCCTACTTTGGTCTTTACACATGCTGTTTATGTCTCTTAGACCCATGTGTGGGTTACTATTTTTTTCGTTTTTCATAGGGTGCCAAATTCTCTGCGCAACAACGTCACATTCTCGCTGTCATCCACTGCAAATACGCTAACCATTGAAAACGTGGCGTCATTGTAAGCAGTCTTAACTTCTAATAAGAAGTGCCCAGTGGTGACGTCAAACCAATCATCACGCTCGTCAGGCATATTCAGTGCTGTAATAGCACTGCTAGCCAAGAAGTCTGCTACGGTTTTAAAACCCTCCTTAGGACGATTAGTTATAATGCCTTGTGCCTCAGACAAGCTTAAACCAGTCAAGGCAGCCAACACAGGCGCGCTTTTTTCATCTATGGTATTGACGTTAATTTTAAGGTCATCATTGCCCGGTATCACGCATACCTGCTTTAGCAAATCGTCAAGCCATTCACTACTGACACCATTGACCAAACGTAATTCTGTTTTGTGCGCCATCAAATTATTGGCTGCAAGATAGGGGAATTGGCGTGATTCATACTCACTGTCTTCGGCCCCTTGTTGACTCATATCGCTGTCGCTATCTAACCAGTCCACCAGCGAGTCACTAAAAGTATCTATATCGTAGGTACTAATATCGCCGTTAACGTTCTCCATCAGGCGTTTAAACGCCATTTGACGCTCACTTGGGCCGCTAGTCCCACCAGCACTACTTTGCGTACCACCACGTAAACTATTCACGTTGAAACAACTTTGCATATCGTATAGTTGCGCTTGAATGCCGCCGCCCTCTAAGGGATAAACAAATGGTTCAGACCATTGTTGGTCAAAGCTGATTACACCATCACTGTTTTCCAGTAAAAGCTTAATGGATTTCTGCGCGTATTGTTCTGCACCCATGGCGTACCAATAGGCTTGATTGTTGTCTTTTATATTTGATGCACGTTTAACTTGCAGCTGTAAACGAGAACCCATTTCAGTTGCCAGCACACTCACTAATGCCACGATTAGCAATACAATAATCAGCGCAACACCGGTCTGATGCTGTTTTGGTTTCATTAAATGGTTCATGAGCTACTGCCGGAGAGTAAAAATTCTCGGCGAATAAAACCAAAATCTTGACTCGTAAATTCGATTGCAACAGCTTTAGGCAGCACGGTATCGCTGTAATCTTCTTGCCATGCTGAGTCGCCTTCTTCATCCTCTTGCGCTGAAATAAAGTACACTTTGAAATCATCTATGTTTTCCAGCAGTACTTTGACCTTAGGCTCATAACCAATCACATTATCAACATAGTTGCCGTATAAACGCTGTAACTGGCGCTCCTGCACCCGATAACCCACCCCCTGCAAAGTACTACGTGGCAATCTTAATTGTGGGTTATACCAACCGCCATGTACAAACGCGAGTCCATCGTGGTCACTCTCGAGAACACCGTCGCCGCCATACATTACGCGCTCACTCGCTTCACCTTCCACTCGAACGGGTCGCTCAACAGCTTGTAACACATCACGCTCGAGGGTGAGCATAGCGCGCTGTAATGTTTGAAGTTTGCCGAAACGCTCATTAGACAACTTGTCACTATCGATCACGCTAGTAAGTACACCTGTGCTTGCTATGCCAATCAGGGTAAAAATTGCCATAGCAATCAAAATTTCAAGCAGTGTAAAACCTCTGGCTCTCCCTAGAGATGAAGAACGATTGCTCGCTGCAATAGAATCAAGGTAACTATGCATCGGTATCTCGCTTTGCCACAAAAGTCACAACCGAGGTAATAGGCGCCGCAAGTTTCTCGTCTAAGGCTACGCTGACCTCAACCGACAACAACTCTTTGTCATTAGTTTTGGTCACTTTTTGTTGCCAATACCAAGTTCGGTCTGCCATATCCTGCTCACCTTTGGCATTATTTTTTGGCGGCCACTGAGTCGATAACTGTAATTGCGTTAAGCGATTATTTGCCACCCAAGTAGCAAAGGTAATCTCTTCAATTTGTCCAATGCTAGCAAGATGGTCGCTGGCAGCTTTCATAATTGCGGTAGCTGTCATAGCGAAAATGACTAATGCCACCATCACTTCCAACAAGGTCATGCCTTTTTGCTGTGCGGTGCATGAACTCATAACTGATCCAGCGGACCGTCAACCGTTACGGGTAACGAATCTTGAACATTCACTCGAAAATAACTCGGTACTTCAGATGAAAATCCAGGGTCATATGCAAAAGATAAAGAAAAAGGGGTGATATCACCGCTAGATAATAGAAAGACTTGTGGTGGAGGAAGCGTTTTTTCTTCCTCATCACCTATACTGACGCTGTCATCACTGACGGATAACTCGGCATCAATAGTAGACTCGTTAAATAGGCTATCGTCTGTGTCCCAAGGTAAATCATTCAGTTCTAATTCAAAGGTGAATTCGTCAGGCAAGATATGCGCCTCGAATGTTTTATCGCTAGCGATAAGTTGCCAATTCTGCTCTTCATCGAGCACCATAAAGCTATATTGATTTTTATCTTGGTCGACTCTTAAACCCAGCTGTTTCTGGTTTAGTACGGCAAAATCAGATGCCATACTAAACACCACCTGAAAGCGCTGTACTTGTTTTTTGAGGCGGTCTTGACCACTTTGCCCCCCGATATTAAATACCACAGTGCCTGCTAGTAATCCCATTATGACCAGCACTAACATCACTTCTATTAAGGTGAACCCTCGCGATTTTCGGGGAGTTGCGCTAAACGAGTTAAAAAAGGCAGACTGTGGCACTGAGCAACTAACCTAAATAATCGTTAAGATTCCAGTTCCCAATGTCATCATCGGTTCCGGCCTCACCGTCAGGACCATTGGAGAAGATATCGATTACCCCTACTTCGCCTGGGCTCAATAATTGATAAGGATTACCCCATGGATCTTGAGGCAAACGCTTGATAAATCCGCCTTCCTGGTAATTGCGCGGAATAGGATCAATCGTTGGAATAGTCACTAAGGCCTCTAAACCTTGCTCACTGGTAGGAAACACATTATTGCGCAACTTGTACATCTCAAGAGCACTTTCAAGCTGCTGAATATCCACAGCGGCCTTTTTCACTTGCGCTTGCTCTTGATTGCCTAAAATTGATGGCGCGATCATCGACGCCATAATGCCGATAATCAGTAAAACTACCATGACTTCAATCAAGCTAAAGCCGCGCTGGGTACGTTGTAACATTTTCATTTAAAGATTCACCATGTTGTTTAAAGCTAAAATAGGTTGCAGGATGGCCATTACAATAAACAGCACAATACCCGCCATAGAGACAATCAAGAGCGGCTCAAATACTTTCAGTGACACGCCAACCAAAGATTCAAACTCTCTATCTTGGTTATCTGCCGCTCGCCCAAGCATCTGGGTCAGCTCACCACTGCGTTCACCAGAGGCAATCATATGCATCATCATAGGCGGAAACATCTTAGTACGTTCAAGAGCAGCACGTAGACTTGAGCCTTCTTTTACGTTGATTGATGCACCTTTGACCTCATCACGAATGTACAAGTTCGCCAGCACATCACTGGAAATTTTCATGCTCTCAAGCAAGGGCACAGAACTAGAGGTTAATATGCTCAATGTACGAGCAAAGCGTGCCGTGTTGAGGCCTTTAGAGACCTTGCCCAGTAAGGGTAAGCCCAGAATAAAATGATGATAACGTTTTTTCATTACTGGTTGCTGTAACACACGACTTATCACCATCGCGAGTAATGCCAGCACGACTATCAGTATCAAACCATAGCTTTGCATCCATTCACTGACACTGATCAGCACTTTAGTAATAGTAGGTAAGTCTTGCCCCATATGATCAAACTGACCAACAATTTTGGGTACCACCACCGTGAGTAATAAAATAACGATGCCCATGGCAAAAAACATCATAAGCAGGGGATACACCAAGGCTTGGGTTATTTGGCTGCGGGTTTGCTGACGTTTTTCTGTGTAATCAGCCAATCGATTTAATACGGTATCTAAGTGTCCAGATTTTTCACCTGCGGCCACCATGGCGCGAAACAACTCATCGAAAACATGGGGGAATTCAGCCATCGCATCAGCCAAGTTGTAACCTTCGACAACTTTACTGCGTACCGCCATCATCATGTTTTTCTGGCGCGGTTTTTCAGATTGTTGCGCCACCGCCATCAATGCTTCTTCAATCGGCAATGATGACTCAACTAAGGTCGCGAGTTGACGGGTAAGCAAAGCGAGATCAGAGGCAGAAATCTTAGGTTTAAACAACGAAAACTGTGCAGCGGATTGTCGCTCCTTCTCTGCGACTTGCTCCACTTCTAACGGAATAAGGTGTTGCTCACGCAATTGCTGGCGTATTTGTCTAGCATTGTCGCCTTCTAGTACACCGCTTTTATTTTTGCCGTTTTTATCAAGTGCTTTAAATGCAAACGCTGCCATTCTAGTCTTCTCGTGTAACGCGTAGTACTTCTTCTAACGAAGTGATACCAGCGAGCACCCTGCGACAACCATCATCACGTATACTTGGCGTATTTTGACGTATATATTTTTCAATTGCCTGCTCACCATGGCCGTTGTGGATCAATTCACGAATGCCTTCATCGACAATCAATAATTCATGGATACCTGTACGTCCGCGATAACCGGTATGGTTACAGGCTGCGCAGCCTTTCGGACGACATACTTTCAGGCTCGCCTCACTGCCGATGGCGACCCCTAGAACAGTGCATTCTTGCGCACTAGGTTGATAAGACGTTTTGCATTCAGGACATAACGTACGCACTAGACGTTGTGACAGTACCGCCAACAAGCTTGACGATAATAAGAAGGGTTCAATGCCCATGTCTTCAAGACGTGTAATCGCGCCCGCGGCGGTATTTGTATGCAGAGTCGACATCACTAAGTGGCCGGTTAAACTGGCTTGGACACCAATTTGTGCCGTTTCCAAATCGCGAATTTCCCCGACCATGACCACATCCGGATCTTGACGTAATATGGCTCTTAACCCTCGAGCAAATGTCATATCCACTTTCGCATTCACTTGGGTTTGGCCAATACCCTGCAAATCAAATTCGATAGGATCTTCTACGGTCAAAATATTGCGATCTTTGGAGTTGATTTCGCTTAAGCCCGCGTACAAAGTCGTTGATTTACCTGAGCCTGTTGGGCCAGTGACTAAAATAATACCGTGAGGTTTACGGATCAACTCAGAAAAGTGTCCACGATTGTCTTTGGTCATACCCAAATCTTCGAGATTTAAGCGTACGTTATTTTTATCTAACAAGCGCAGCACCACTCGTTCGCCGTGGCTTGATGGCATAGTAGATACACGCACATCGACTGCACGGCCCGCGATACGCAACGTAATACGGCCATCTTGCGGCACACGCTTCTCGGCTATGTCCATCTTAGACATAACCTTGATACGCGATACCAACATAGAGGCCATTTTACGATTAGGCCGTAAAATTTCTCGTAACACCCCATCAACCCTGAAACGCACGAGCAGTTGCGTTTCAAAGGTTTCAATATGTATATCCGAGGCACCTTCCTTGATCGCTTCACCTAACATGGCATTGATCAATTTGATAATGGGCGCGTCATCTTCACTTTCGAGCAAATCTTCGGTATCGGGCAACTCTTCAGCCAAAGCAAATAAATCGCTTTCGTTACCGATATCTTCCATTAATTGTTTGGCTGCCGATGAGTCGCGCTGAAACGCACTGGTGAGTAATTTTTCAAATTGGCCGCTTTCTATTTCACGTAATTGAAACGGTTGCCCTAAAAAACGGCGCACTTCGGCAAAAATGGCAAAATCAGTTTCATTGGTATGATAAAGCAATGCGGGCGTTTCTGCGGTTTCCAGTAACACCTTATGACGTTTAGCAAAGCTAAATGCCAATTGCTTATGTTCAGCTTCATCGATAGGCGCATCCACATCGGTTCCCGCTGCGACTAACGCCTGCTCTTCCGCTTCAACAGTGCTAATTGTTTCTGAGCTCATTACTCGTCGTCACCCTTTTTCTCCATGGCTTTTTCTGCTTCAGCTTTCTTTTGCATATATTCTTTGTATGAAGGAGGCAGAGCCAACCCTTCATTCCACTCGGGTAAAGCTGGATTTTCTGAGAATGGCATTAAAGGAATACCTTCAGACTGACGCTTAAGTTGCTCAGCACGAATGTAGTTGTATTTTTTACGACTAATATCATTCATGGTTATTCCGTCCCGAATAATAGTGGGGCGAATAAACACCATCAAATTACGTTTCGATTTACTGGTTGTCGTTGATTTAAATAGGTTACCAATATAAGGAATATCTCCTAAAATTGGCACCTTAGAGACACTCTCTTGTACATCATCATCAATCAAACCACCCAACACAATCGTACCGCCGTCATCCACGATAACCGTCGTTTTAATTTCACGTTTATTAATCAAGATATCAACTGATGTAGCACCACTAATACTCGAAACCTCTTGTTCGATAAGTAGTTGAACAGCATTACCTTCGTTAATTTGTGGGGTAACTTTTAGTTTGATACCTATTTCTTGACGCTCAACAGATTGGAACGGATTCGAGTTAGTAGAACCGGTAGTTGAACCGGTAATAATCGGCACTTCTTGACCAACTATAAAATACGCTTCTTCGTTATCTAGCGTGGTTAAATGCGGCGTCGAAAGTACATTGGAATTAGTGTCGGTGCTGACCGCTTGTAATACGGCTCCCCAGCCATCTTTAACTGCGCCAACAAGGAAACCATTCACACCACCAAGCAAAGATGCAAGAGAGGTATAATCCCCTTCCGTTGTTTCATCGTACGAATAAGGGTCTCCGTCATCATCGAAACCAACCGTAGTCGTGGTGGTATCTTCTGCCTCAGCGGCCGCGACTGCTAACGAGCCGATCCCTACTACGTTGCCATTACTGAACTGTTGAGCCCCATATTTTTCACTAGCCCATTGCACACCAACTGTAGTGCCGTCGCCTTCAAAGACTTCAACAATGATCGCCTCTACCTGCACCTGTGCACGGCGTATATCTAACTGACGGATAACGTCTTCCAACGAACGCATCATATCTGGCTGAGCAGTGATAACGAGGGCGTTAGAATCTTCATGAGCCTCAATGCTGATACCACGATCCGTTTTTGCGGTTGTTTTTGCCGCACCTTGTTCTTCAGCTTGAATACTGGCACTAACACCTTGCAGCACTTTTACTAACTCTGCAGCTTTTGAGTATTTCAAGAAAATAACACGGGTATTACCGTTACTTTCTAGCTCTTGATCCATGCGCTCAATCAAATTAATAATGCGCTTGCGCGCTTTGATATCACCACTGACCATAACGCTGTTAGTTCTATCATCTGCCACCACCCGAGGGGCATCTTTACCACCGGCATTTGTTTTGCCTGAGGTTTTATTAATACTGTCGATAATGCGCACCATTTCTGTGGCAGATGCGTATTTCAGCTTGATGATTTCAACTTCTTCGTCACCCGCTTTATCGACTCGCTCGATAATTTCCACCAAACGGTTAACCACCGCAGCTCGTCCAGTTAACATCATCACGTTTGATGCATCATGACTCACTACATTGCCGCCACCCGCTTGATCGTTTAGCTGACGCAATATAGGCGCAAGCTCCCGAACGGGTACGTTATAGACAGGCATAACCCGAGTGATCATTTCGTCGCCGTCAAAAGGCGTGCCTTCAACTACGGGTAAATTTGAAGTTTTCGCATCTTTTGAACGTACTACTTTGACAATGCCGCTGGGCATCTCAACAACAGCATAACCATAAACTTGCAGTACATTTAAAAAGAATTGGTAGTACTGAGCTTCATCTAATAAATCATAACTACGAACCGATATTTTACCTCGCACGTTGGGGTCTACTATGATGGTTTTCTTTAGGTTCTTACCCACAATATTAATAAACTCACCAATATCGGTGTTTTTAAAATTGGGAGAATACTCGTTGGCCGCCACATAGGTTGACGCAGAAAAAAATGCGGTCCCAATAACAAAGCACAAGCTGGGTAAAATATTACGGCTTGTTCGCTGGATAAAATTCATTCTAGTTATTCCTGTTCCGCATCGGGTAAATCTAAAAATAAGGTCAGCAATTCGTTATCACGACTGACGGTAATCTGTAAGGACTGTGCTTGGCGCAATTCGCCCATGGCCTCAACAGCTTGTTGAGGGTCGGTTAAATTTAAACCGTTAATATCGGTAATAACATCGCCATTTTTCAGGCCCGCGGCTTGAAATAATTCTGGTTTTTTGCCCGGGCTCACTCGGTAACCTTGTAACTCACCATTTTGATTATGAGGGGCCACAGAAATAAACTCGGTGAAATTGGCGGGTTGCTGCTGAAGCATACGCGTAGCATCAATCACATCATCTGATAAGGTAACAACATCTCGCTGAATTGGTGCAGGAGCAGATACAGGCGTTTTACGCCTTGATGCTGTTGTTGAGCGTTTATTATTTGCTTCGTCGTAGTCAATACCATCAAGCATGAGCGTTTCATTCACGACGCCATTTCGAATAATAACGCGATCTCGAAAGACTTCACGTAGGGTAGCATTGGTGCCGATAATCTTGTCCCCTAAGCCGTAAGTTTCTTGGCTGCCTTTGTTCTCGACAATGGCCGCGCCCTGCTCTTTTACTGAACTGGTCACGACGCCCGTTAAGGTCAGATTTAATCTTGTTTCAGGTGCATCGGTTACTGTTTGTTCAACGACAGGCCCTGCTTGAAAATCACCAAACAAATTAAGTCGTTTTAACGTGTTCAAATCCAGAGCGTTATTTGCCTCACCGGTTATAGGGTTAGCTCGCATTGTGGGTGTTTCGATTGCAGCGAGTTCGCTTTGAGGCATCAAACGCCAAGTTAATTCGGCTAAATAAGCCAATAAAAAAATCACTAAAAGAGCCACTACAACGCGATTAATCTGCTGTTGATTCTTAAGCAAAACTAGCCATAAATGATTGAAATTATAATTTGTAATAGTCATGGTCTCGCGGTTGAGCTTTGTTATGCAAAGGCTTCGCGTTATTTATACGCATATTATTCTAATCTTTTACCCTGGGGACTATGCCCCAAACGCATCTAAAATTTACCACAATCGGTTTATATTACACCGTTGAGTAACGTAACAAGCTTAATTCATATCTCTTCTACCGCGCTCGTGACTTAATGTCTACCCGTGTCCACTTTACCCATCCAGCATTCACTGCGAGAATAACCAAAGTTAGATCCTATTTCGTGTCACTCAAAGCAGTAACACAAATATCTAGGAAATCTTGCCGACAGGATACTAACGTTAACGTTAGCTTCTAATACGAGTACTATTTTCGCGGGTTAAGTTTTCTTTTTCGAAGCTGTGGGCGTAACATCCCCAGCTCATTTTTTATTATTATTTGAATTACGCTGACTTCCCCCCAATGATAACGAGTAGGCACTGGGGTCACAACTCTATTAAGCAATCGTTACGAAAATATTACATATTGGTCACTTATATGCAAAACAGCAAAAATTCTCTTACAGAACAAAGTGTTCGCTTAGACAAGTGGCTTTGGGCTGCACGTTTTTTTAAAACACGTTCATTAGCCAGAGATGCGGTGATGTCTGGCAAGGTCAATTACAATGGCCAACGTTGCAAACCTAGCAGAGCGGTAGAGCTCGGCGCAGAGATAAAAGTTCCGCAAGGTTTCGATGTTAAAGAGATCACCGTGTTAGAATTAGCGCAACATAGACGCTCTGCAGTACTTGCCCAGCTTATGTTTGAAGAAAAACCAGCAAGTATTGCGCAACGTGAAAAAAATACGGAAATGCGCAAGTTAAGTGCCTTTCATAGCCCGAAGCCCGATCAGCGTCCCGACAAAAAGCAACGCCGACAAATTATTCAATTAAAACACCAGTAACCAGCGTATCTGCTGCACCATCGAGAAATTACTATGTCATTTGACCAACTTCACCGTTACCTTTTTAACCAAGTCCATGTTCGTGGCGAGCTTGTTCGCCTAGAGAACAGCTACCAATCAATTTTAGACTCATACGCTTATCCTCCGGTTATTCAAAAATTACTGGGCGAATTAATGGCGGCTACTTCACTGTTAACGGCAACCCTGAAGTTTGAAGGAGACATTGCATTGCAACTGCAAAGTGACGGCCCAGTTAATTACGCGGTAATAAATGGTACCCATAATCAGGCACTCAGAGGCGTTGCTCGCTGGGATGAAACAGTAGAAACACTGCCAACTAATTTCAGTGACCTTTTTCAAAATGGTTTGTTGGTTATCACCATTACCCCAACTGACGGTGAACGTTACCAAGGCATGGTCGCTTTAGACAAACCGACCTTGGCTGAGTGTATCGAAAGCTATTTCCAGCAATCTGAACAGTTGGCAACCAAAGTAATTTTACGCACCCAACAAATAGCTGGCAGTGCCAAAGCGTGCGGTATGTTTTTGCAGATACTGCCCACCAGCAGTGAGTCTACATCTACCGCTGATACTGGTTTTGAGCACTTGGCAAGTCTTACAGACACCATCAAGGATGATGAGCTATTTACCTTGCCCGCAGAAGAGATTTTACATCGCCTTTATCATCAAGAAGAGATAGAGGTTTATGCGCCATCTGACATAATATTTAAGTGCAGTTGCAGCCGTGAACGCAGTGCCAATGCATTGGCCGCGGTAGAAAAGGAAGAGTTGCTTGATATCGTCGCCACTGAAGGGGCGATTAAAATGAATTGCCAATACTGCCATACCGAATACCGTTTCGATGAAATTGACGTACACGCCATTCACGCTGGTACATTTTCATTAGATAAAGGGCAAACCCAGTAACGGCATTGACACAGCTCTTATAAACTAAGGGCAGGTGTGAGGTATATACACGCTGGCTATCAAACCACCTTCAGGGTGGTTTTTTAATGTCACTTCGCCGCTGTGCATATCGACGATACGCTTGATAATCGCCAGCCCTAAGCCTGACCCTAAGCTGCCTCTCGCTTTGTCACCTTGAGTAAACGGTTTAAATAAGCCTTCTATATGTGTATCTGGAATACCTGGTCCAAAATCTCGAATCGAGAAAAATAATAAATTACGGCCTTTATCAAAGCCCGAACGAATTTCGATATCTTCACTACCATAACGAAAAGCGTTTTCGATCAGGTTATCCAATACACGTTTTAACGCTACTCGGCGCATGCACGCGGTAGGAATAGGCTTCAAATGTAGATGAATATTATGATGTTCTTCAATATTCCGTACTTGAACGGCATCACGAATAATATCATTTACATCCACGCTAACCATGCTCTCTTGCTGATCTTGGCGCACATAGTTAATAAACTGATCGATTATCTCGTTCATGTCTTCAATGTCGTTAACGATGCCTTCTTTTAACCAATCTTGCGCTTCAGGTAGCATTTCAGTCGCTAAGCGAATTCGGGTTAACGGGGTGCGCAAATCGTGGGATATCCCTGCCGTCAACAACGCTCGGTCATCTTCCAACTGTTTAATACCCTTGGCCATTTGATTAAACGCTTGGGTCACCGCCATTAATTCGGTTGAACCCTGAGCTTCCAATGGCGGGGGGATATTGCCACGCCCCACTTCGATAGCCGCATACTGTAATGCTTGTAGAGGTTTGTTTAACCTGCGGACAAAAATCCAACCGCCAGCCACACTCAAGATACCGATTACCAGCAAATAAATTGTCAACGGAGAAATATCTGATTCGCCATGGCTAAGCATCGGAATGGTGACCCATACACTAGGATCTTGAGGAGGTTTTACCCACACTAAGTACGGATTACCTTGGGTAATACGCACCTCAGATTCTCCGCCGAGTTTCAAGCTCATTTGACGAGATAAGTAAGGGTAATAAATAGCCTGTTCGACCCCCTCAGCTAGGGCTTTTTCATTGCTTAACAAGCGCATACCTGTGGCATCAAAAAAGCGCTTATGCAATGCAGGATCTTTGTGGTCAATCTCTTCGATAAAAACCAAATTAATCTGCGTAGCCAACAGATTATTTATCTGTTGATAACTGGGCCGAATAAAGTAATAGGTAACAGAGAGGTACGATACCACCTGATTGATCAGTAATAACATACCAATCAGCAGTACCGTTTGCCCAAATGCACTTTTAGGAAGGAATCTCACGTTGAATTAGCTAGGTTTGATGTTCAACTACGCACCGCCGCCATCGGGCACAAAGACATAACCTAGGCCCCATACCGTTTGAATATAGCGAGGGCTAGCGGGATCTTCTTCTAACATGCGACGCAAGCGTGAAACTTGTACATCAATGCTGCGCTCAAGTGCGCTGTAATCACGCCCCCGCGCTAGGTTCATTAATTTGTCTCGAGATAATGGCTCACGAGGATGGGTAACTAATGATTTTAATACTGCAAACTCACCACTGGTGAGCGTCATTGGCACACCGTCACTGGACATTTCTCGGGTACCCAGATTCAGCCTAAACTTACCAAATTCGACAATTTGTTCCGCATGGGAAGGTGCACCTGGAGCCTCAACCACTTTACGGCGTAATACTGCTTTAATCCGAGCTAACAATTCCCGTGGGTTAAATGGTTTAGGCAGATAATCGTCCGCACCCATTTCCAGACCGATAATACGGTCGACTTCGTCACCCTTAGCGGTCAACATCACGATAGGAATTTCGTTTTCTTTTTGACGTAAACGACGACAAATTGATAAACCGTCCTCGCCAGGCAACATTAAATCTAGCACCATCAAATGGAAATTTTCACGCTCTAACATGCGATCCATTTGCTCGGCATTGGCGGCAGCTCGTACCTGATAACCTTGCTCAACTAAATAACGCTCAAGCAGGCTACGCAAACGCATATCATCGTCTACGACTAAAATTTTTGTGGTTTCTTGTCCCATTATCGGATCCCTTTATCACAGTAACCTCACTATAAGGTAAAGCGCTGAAATACCAAAGCATCCTCTGAGTTCAGTAGGCTTTGGTTTGTTACAAAGTTTGTCCCATTTTCCATGGATAACAGTCGTTGTCAGTTCATGACGCAACGCATCAATTCATAGCACGACGCATTACCCAACTATTTTGTACGCTCCGCGTTAGTCGATTTAGTATGTTTGACCATGCAAAATAGTCTTAATCTCCCCTAAAAGTATGCACTAATTCGCGTGAATGCCTTGCCCAGCAACGTCTTCTCCTGAAAATTTGCCATTAAAATTTGCGGATAAACCACAACTAAATACGAATAGCCCTTGACCCAAACTAGTCGCTTGCTTATAAATGGTTGTCATTTTTTCTGTCAAGAAACATACATGTCTGTAAAACACCCAATTATCGCTATCACTGGTTCATCTGGCGCCGGCACCACTTCAACTACAAATGCGATCCGTCATATATTTCGTAATTTGTCGGTTAATGCCGCTGTGGTCGCTGGGGATAGTTTTCATCGTTTTACACGCCCAGAGATGGAAGTCGAGATCCGAAAAGCCCAAGAACAGGGTCGACATATCAGTTACTTTGGGCCGAAAGCTAACGACTTCGTGATGCTAGAACAATTATTTAGCGAATACGCCGAGACGGGAAGTGGCAAACATCGACACTATCTGCATTCATTTGATGAAGCCGTACCGTTTAATCAAATGCCCGGTACTTTTACTCCGTGGCAAGAATTACCCAGCAACACTGACGTGCTCTTTTACGAAGGTTTACATGGGGGAGTGGTAACGGAAGAAGCCGATGTAGCAACACACGTTGATTTACTGGTGGGCATGGTACCTATCGTTAATTTAGAATGGATCCAAAAAATTGTTCGTGACACTGCAGAGCGCGGCCATTCACGTGAAGCGGTCATGAGTAGCATAGTACGTAGCCTAGACGATTACTTTCAGTACATCACGCCACAGTTTTCACGCACCCATGTTAATTTTCAACGAGTACCAACGGTTGATACATCGAATCCGTTCAGCGCTCGGGAAATCCCCAGTCAAGACGAGAGCTTTGTCGTGGTACGTTTTCGCCGCGAAATGAAAACCGTTAACTATCCTTATTTACTACAGATGATTGAAGGTGCTTTCATGTCACGCATCAACACACTTGTGGTACCTGGCGGCAAAATGGGCTTGGCCATGGAATTAATCCTTACGCCCTTGCTTGAAGAAATACTCGATAAAAAGCGCCGTGCTGGTTTTCAAATGGATTGGGTCTCGGACAAGTCGTAACGCCATTATGGCTTTCAAGGTCGATTGCTATCAACAATCGCTAGCTAACGTGCTATAACGCAACCTTCATCAGCTTTTTGCCGCATTAGGCAGAACACTTTTAGGTTGTACACTATGCCCTATACCTCCGCTCAGACTGGATTACCCACAAGCTTTATAGAACTGCTCAGCAGCCTGATGCGCAGCCCCAGCGTAGTGGGGGCTGAACATTCTTTCTTTCGTGTATTACAGCGAGAGTTAGAAGAACGTGGTGCCAATGTAACCTGGTATGAAGGCTTGCTTGTGGCTCAGGGCAATGCACCTGACAGCATGATGTTTTCGGCCCACATTGACCGCCACGGTCTAGTCTGTACTGGCCCTAACGAATTCCAATATGCGGCATTTGTAGCAGGGGCTCGTTCAGATTTACTGGGTAATTCGGTCAGCGAAAGCTTAATGCGAAAAATCGTTGACCGCTTTGACGGCGAATCAGTTTATGCCTATGAGCCATGGTCAGGAGCCTATCGTGGACGAGGTACAATCAAAGGCGCTTATATCTGTGAAAATCGTAATAACTTAATCTTTGAAGTCAATGGTTTAGAACATGTTGTAGCCGGCACTCCCGTGGCCTTTACTGATAAGTTAAGCATTACTGATCAAGCGCTAGTAGGCCAACTCGACAATATCCTGACCACTGCAGCCTTGGTACACTTGTTTGAAGGTGGCTTTCAAGGCACCGCATTTTTTACGGCTCAAGAAGAGGCAGGTAAAAGCTGGCGTTATTTGCTGGAATGGTTCAGACGTTTCGGAGGCTCGACCAATCAGTTAATCGTAGTTGATACCAGCCCTTATCCAGATTTACCCACCGCGGCGCAGCAAAATCTTATTTTACGGCACAAAGATGCCAATGCGGTATTTAATCCACGCTTGACCGAGCGTTTAGTGTTGGAATGTCAGCGCCTTGGATTAAGTTACCAATTTAAAGATACCTATGTAGAGGCGCAAAACGCCAAACTGATAGCCAACGGCGAAGCGCCTTATTCTTTGGGCGCAACAGAATTGGGACGCATTATTTCATCATCAAATGGCTTGGTAGACGGTACAACATTACAAGTGCCATCATCTGGCTATCACACCATGCAGGAGTCTGCGCCTTTAACGTCAGTCGTCGGTTTTTTACGTATGCTTGAGGTGTTAGCAAAAGGCTAAACGAGAAAATATAAAATACGGATTGTCAAAATAAGACAGCCACGCCTAAGGCGTGGCTAAAAGATTAAGTCCAGATATGACTTAGATTTTATCAACAGCTTTGTAACCTTCGCTACTTAGCTCGTTGTTAACACACTCAAGTAAGAATGTGTTTAGGCTTTGTCCGCCGGTACCATCTTCTTCTGCGATATCAGTACAATATTGCGTTAACTCTGCAATTAGCGCTGCATCGGCAACTTCG
>TARA_R110001632_G_scaffold63318_3_pt1 | contig 71825 bp, 64 predicted proteins | sample TARA_R110001632 | Tara Oceans TARA_R110001632 (sample SAMEA4398266) | marine metagenome | biome: Polar Biome; feature: [SRF] surface water layer (ENVO:00010504); material: water (ENVO:00002006), including particulate matter (ENVO:01000060) such as... | depth 5 m
ACTTAAAAATGCTTCACGCTCAATATCCAAAAGATATTGCTCAGAAACTTTGGTAGGTTCTGATAAATCACCTCCAGCCATTACATAGGCTAGTTTATTTGCGATTTTTTTATCGTGTTCTGAGATGTAGTGACTTGCTTCCATAGAATCTGTTCCTACTAAGAACATTCCTAAAGCTTGTTTTCCTAGTACTAACACATCTTTACGTGCAGCAGGTTGTGTATAACCGGCTTCTGCCATTAGTAAAGCATGTTTCTTAGCTTGTGCTATTTGTCTGTCTTTGTTGACAACTACTACATCTTTTCCTTTTTGTAACAATCCTAAATCGAATGCTTCGTAGGCAGAAGTTGCAACTTTTGCCATTCCGATGGTTAAAAAGTGCTCTTGTAATACATTCAATTGTACATCTCCTTTGTGGAATAAATCAGAGGCTCTTAATGCCATCTCTTTAGATCCACCTCCACCAGGGATTACTCCAACTCCGAATTCTACTAATCCCATATAAGTTTCTGCAGCTGCAACGACTTTATCTGCGTGCAAGGAAATTTCACAACCTCCTCCTAATGCCATTCCGTGAGGAGCAGAAATCGTTGGAATTGAAGAATAACGCATACGCATCATGGTATCTTGGAAATATTTAATGGCATAATTCAATTCGTCATATTCTTGTTCAACCGCCATCATAAAAATCATTCCGATGTTAGCCCCAACAGAGAAATTAGCTGCTTGATTTCCAATAACCAATCCTTGATAGTTTTTTTCAGCTAAATCGATCGCTTTATTGATCGCTGCTAACACATCACCTCCAATGGTATTCATTTTTGATTGAAATTCTAAATTCAAAATTCCATCCCCTAAATCTTCAATAACAGCACCAGAATTTTTCCAAACTTCGTTTGATTTTCTGATGTTGTCTAAAATGATAAATGAATCTTGACCTGGTTTTTTAACTTGTGCTTTAGCAGGAATATCATAATAATAAGTAGCTCCTTCTTTTACCGTGTAAAATGAAGTTTCTCCTTTGGCCAACATTTCTGTTACCCAGGCTGCTGGCTCTTTACCTTCAGCTTTCATAATTTTCATTCCTTCTTCAACACCAATTGCGTCCCAGATTTGGAATGGTCCGTGTTCCCATCCAAAACCGGCTCTTAGCCCGTCATCAATTCTATACAATTCATCAGATATTTCTGGAATTCTATTTTGTACATACGCAAACATTGCGGCGAAACTCTTTCTGTAGAATTCACCTGCTTTGTCTTTTCCTGCAACTAAAACTTTAAATCGATCAGCAACATTATCAATTGTTTTGGTTAATTCTAAGGTTGCAAATTTTGCAGATTTCTTTTCTCTATATTCTAATGTGTTTAAGTCTAATGATAAGATATTTCTTTTACCATTAGCATCTTTGGTCATTTTGTAAAAACCTTGTTTAGTTTTACTTCCTAACCATTTGTTTTCCATCATTTTATTGACAAAATCAGGAATCACAAACTGATCTTTCATTTCGTCATTCGGACAGTTGTCTTTTACTCCATTAGCTGTATGAACTAACGTATCTAAACCAACAACATCTATCGTTCTGAAGGTTGCCGATTTTGGACGACCAATCACAGGTCCAGTTAATTTATCAACTTCTTCAATAGTTAATCCCATTTCTTTTACAACATGGAACAAACTCATGATTCCGAAGATTCCGATTCTATTTCCAATAAATGCAGGAGTATCTTTTGCTAAAACTGAAGTTTTTCCTAAGAATTTATCACCGTACATCATTAAAAAGTCAGTGACATCCTGAGTACATTTTGGACCAGGAACCACTTCAAATAATTTTAAATATCTCGGAGGATTAAAGAAGTGTGTTACTGCAAAGTGCTTTTGAAAATCTTCACTTCTTCCTTCGTTCATAAATTTGATAGGAATTCCAGAAGTATTTGAAGTAATCAATGTTCCAGGAGTTCTAAATTTTTCAATTTTCTCAAAAACTTGTTGTTTAATGTCTAATCGCTCAACAACTACTTCCATTACCCAATCAACATCTTTGATTTTATGTAAATCATCATCAATATTTCCTGTAGTAATTCTTTCGGCAAATTTTTGAGAATAAATAGGAGAGGGTTTTGATTTTAAAGAAGTCATTAACGCTTCATTTACCAATCTATTTCTAACTACTTTGTCTTCTAAAGTGAATCCTTTTGCTTTTTCTTTATCATTTAATTCTCTTGGAACAATGTCCAATAAAAGAACTTCTACACCAATATTGGCAAAATGACAAGCGATACCACTTCCCATAATTCCGGAACCGACAATCGCTACTTTTTTAATTCTTCTAGTCATTTGTTTTGATTTGTTTAAACAGCTTTGTTTATTTTATCTTCTTGATAAATTACCTTATCTGCTATAAGTTTGTTTATTGTTGAGGTTACTTTAAAGAACGCTTCTAATTCTTCACTGGTAACATTATTTATTACTGCATTATTAAAAAGAATGACAGATTCTCTTGAGACTTCTCTCATTTCTTTTCCGTAATCAGTTAGTCTTATAATAACACTTCTTCCATCTTCTGGGTTTTTCTCTCTTGAGATAGCTCCTTTATCTTCCATAGTTTTTAATATTCTAGAAAGGCTTGTAGGTTCCATTCCCATTAAAGGTCCTAATGCTGTAGATGGTGTGCCATTTTCATAATCAATATTCAAGAGAACAAATGCAGTTGCCATAGTACTGTCATGTTTTGCCGCTTGCTCATTGTAGAGTTTTGCCACAGCTTGCCAAGTTGCTCTTAATTGATGATCTATCGATTTATTTTTATCCATTGTGTCAAAGATATAAAAATTTATTATGCATGCATAGTAAATCGAGAAAAAATTATGCATGCATAGTAAATTTCTGTAACATTTATTGAAAGACTACTACAAATAGGGGAGTTTTTACATAAAAAATTCTGTTTCTAGAATGGATTATAGTAAGTTTGTTTCACTCGATTTATTATAAAAATCAACTAAATTAAATATGGGGAATTTATTAGAAATTAATAATGTTGTTAAAACGTATGGAGATTTTACAGCATTAAATAATGTGTCAATACATATACCAAAAGGAAGTGTTTTTGGTCTTTTAGGACCTAATGGAGCAGGGAAAACTTCATTAATTAGGATTATCAACCAGATTACAATGGCAGATAGTGGTTCTATTATCTTAGATGGTGAAGAACTGAATCCAAAACATATTGAAGATATTGGTTACATGCCAGAAGAAAGAGGTCTTTATAAAAGTATGAAAGTTGGAGAACAAGCCATGTATTTAGCTCAATTAAAAGGTTTAAGTAAAAAAGAAGCAAAAGATCGATTGCATTATTGGTTTGAAAAGTTTGACATTTTAGCTTGGTGGAATAAGAAAATTGAGGAACTTTCTAAAGGAATGGCACAAAAAGTACAATTTATTGTTACTGTAATGCATCAACCAAAGTTATTGATTTTTGACGAACCTTTTTCTGGGTTTGATCCCATTAACGCACAATTAATTGCCAAAGAGATTTTACAGTTAAGAGATGAGGGTGCCACTATTATTTTTTCTACCCATAGAATGGAATCTGTTGAAGAAATGTGTGATGATATCGCTTTAATTGATAAATCTAACAAAATACTTGAAGGAAATTTAGAAGATATTAAACGTCAATTTAGAACCCATACTTTTCAAATAGGATTAGAAACTGCTAACGCTAAAGAAGTTGAAGCAAAGTTGAAGGAACGTTTTGATGTTAGTCCTGCCGATTTTAAACTACTTAACGAAGGCTTAAAATTGAATGTAAAATTAAAAAATGGTAGTTCAGCAAATGAATTACTGTCATTTTTAACAAGTCAAGGTCAAGTGCAACATTTTGTTGAATTAGTGCCAGATGCAAATGATATTTTTATTCAAGCAGTAAACAAAAATAGTTAAGAAGATGAGCAAATTAAAATTAATCATAAAAAGAGAGTTTACGGCGAAAGTGCGTAATAAGTCATTTATTGTGATGACTTTTTTGAGTCCGCTATTAATGGTTGGAATAGGTTTTTTAGTGTTTTTCTTAAGTAAAAAGAATAACGAAAAAGTAAAGAATATTGTCTATGTAGATCATTCAGGATTTTTTTCTAAAGAAGATTTTAAAGATCGTAAAACAGTAAAATATGAGGATTATTCTAGTTTAACCATCGATGAAGCTAAGAAAAAAGTACAAGACGATGGATTTTATGGAATGATTTACATTCCAAAACAAGACAGTTTAGAATTAATTGCATCTTCAGTAGAATTTTATTCAGCTTCTTCACCGGGAGTTGGGACGATAGAATCGATTGAAAAAAAGATAGAAAATAGACTTCGGAAAAAGAAACTAGGAACCTTAGGAATCGATTTACAAGATTTAAAATCTTCTGAATTTAATGCGAGTATAAAGCTCAATAATTTCTCGGGTGAAAAATCATCCAAAATGAGTAGTTGGATTAAAATAGGAGCTGGAGCGATTTCGGGATATTTTCTAATGATGTTTGTGATTATTTATGGAACATCCGTAATGCGAAGTGTTATCGAAGAAAAAACAAGTCGAATTATAGAAGTAATCGTTTCTTCAGTGAAGCCATTTCAATTGATGTTGGGAAAGATTATTGGAAATGCATCGGCAGGTTTATTGCAATTTTTTATATGGGGAATTATAATTTTCATTTTAAGTACTGTAGCATCTTCTGTATTTGGAGTTGATTTAGTGGAAGCTCAAACTTCCAAACTAGGACCAGAACAATTAGCAGCTATGAAACAATCAGCAAGCGGATCGGAACAATTGTTTAGAGAACTTCAAAAATTACCATTAGGGTTAATGTTTGTCTTATTTATTTTCTACTTCTTAGGAGGTTACTTTTTATACAGTTCTGTTTTTGCTGCAGTAGGAGCTGCTGTTGATAATGAAACAGATACTCAACAATTTATGTTGCCAATTATGTTGCCATTAATATTGGGTGTTTATATCGGTTTTGCAACAGTAATTAATGATCCACATGGACCAATATCAACTATATTTTCAATCATTCCTTTAACCTCTCCTATTGTGATGTTAATGCGAGTTCCATTTGGAGTTCCTTGGTATGAGATTGCAATTTCAATGGCATTATTATTGATTAGTTTTGTATTCATGGTTTGGTTTGCAGCTAAGATTTACAGAGTAGGGATCTTAATGTATGGAAAAAAACCAACCTATAGAGACCTTTATAAATGGTTAAAATATAAAGGATAAAACGTTAAAAACAGTTGATAGGTTTATTCGTTTTTTACATCAAAAAGCAAATCAACAAATCAACAAATCAACAAACAAAGTATGAGTAAGATTTTAATAATAGAAGACGAAGCAGCAATCAGAAGAGTATTGACAAAAATAATCTCTGAAGAAAATGATGCGTATCAAGTTGAAGAAGCTGAGGATGGATTAGACGGAATAGAAAAAATTAAAGATAATGATTATGATTTGGTATTATGTGATATAAAAATGCCAAAAATGGACGGAGTCGAAGTCTTAGAAAAAGCCAAAAAAATAAAACCAGAAATTCCTTTTGTCATGATTTCTGGACACGGAGATTTAGATACCGCTGTTAATACAATGCGTTTAGGTGCGTTTGATTATATCTCTAAACCACCAGATTTAAATCGTTTATTGAATACTGTTCGAAATGCGTTGGATAGAAAAGTATTGGTGGTAGAAAACAAACGTTTAAAAAAGAAAGTTAGTAAGAATTATGAGATGATAGGTGAAAGTGATGCTATTTCTCATATCAAAGAAATGATTGAAAAAGTAGCTGCCACCGATGCTAGAGTTTTAATTACCGGACCTAACGGAACAGGGAAAGAACTTGTTGCTCATTGGTTACACGAAAAATCAGAGAGATCAAAATCTCCTATGATCGAGGTTAATTGTGCTGCCATTCCATCTGAATTAATTGAGAGTGAATTATTTGGACATGTAAAAGGAAGTTTTACGGGAGCCAATAAAGACAGAGCTGGAAAATTTGAAGCGGCAAACAATGGAACCATTTTTTTAGATGAAATTGGAGACATGAGTTTATCTGCGCAAGCAAAAGTATTACGTGCTTTGCAAGAAAATAAAATTCAAAGAGTTGGTAGTGATCGAGATATTAAAGTTAATGTAAGAATTGTTGCTGCAACTAATAAAGACCTAAGTAAAGAAATAGAAGAAGGAAGATTTAGAGAAGATTTATATCACAGATTAGCTGTAATTTTAATTAATGTACCAGCTTTAAATGAACGAAGAGAAGACATTCCCTTACTGATAAATTATTTCACTAAAAAAATAGCTACAGAACAAGGAGTTAATCAAAAAGATTTTTCTTCTGAAGCAATTTCTTTACTACAAGATTATAATTGGACAGGTAACATACGTGAATTAAGAAATGTAGTTGAAAGATTATTAATATTAGGAGAAAAAGAAATTTCTAAAAGTGATGTAAAATTATTCGCTAGTAAATAACTACTTCTAAGTAAATAAAAAAGGGTGATTCGAAAGAATCACCCTTTTTTATTTAAAAATTTAAGTTGCTTTTATGCAATATCAAATCGGTCTAAGTTCATCACTTTAGTCCAAGCAGCAACAAAATCATTGATAAACCTTTGTTCACCATCATTGGCTCCATAGACTTCACAAACAGCTCTTAATTCGGTATTTGATCCAAAGATTAAATCTGCTCTTGTACCTGCAAACTTAACAATTCCTGTCTTTCTGTCTTTTCCTTCAAAAAGAGTATCATCAGAAGAAGTTGCACTCCATGTAGTGGCAAGATCTAAAACATTTGTAAAGAAATCATTGGTTAAGCTACCAGGATTTTCTGTAAAAACACCATATTTAGAACCATCATAATTAGCTCCAAGAACTCGTAAGCCACCAACTAAAGCAGTCATTTCAGGAATAGAAAGAGTTAGAAGGTTTGCTCTGTCCACTAATAAATCTTCAGCAGCTATATTCAAGCCAGATTTCATATAGTTTCTAAATCCATCAGCTAAAGGCTCTAAGTATCCAAAAGATTCTAAATCTGTTTGTTCTTGTGAAGCATCTCCTCGTCCTTGTGTAAATGGAACTGATACAGTATGTCCTCCATTTTTAGCTGCTTTTTCAATTCCAACAGATCCTCCTAAGATGATTAAATCTGCGATGGAAACTTCTCCATTAAAGTCATTTTGAATTCCTTCATAAATAGCGAGTACTTTATTTAGCTCGTAAGGATTATTTACAGCCCAACTTCTTTGAGGCTCTAAACGAATTCTACCTCCGTTTGCACCACCTCTTTTATCTGACCCTCTAAAGGTAGAAGCAGAAGCCCAAGCAGTAGTTACCATTTGTGTTACCGATAAGCCAGAATTAGCAATACTAGTTTTTAAAGTATCAATATCTGAAGTACTTAAGGTATAATCAACAGCTGGAATTGGATCTTGCCAAAGCAATTCTTCTTTAGGAACTTCTGGTCCTAAATAACGGTTGATTGGACCCATATCTCTATGCGTTAATTTATACCAAGCTCTTGCAAATGCATCTTCAAATGCTTTGTGATCTTTATGGAAACGTTTAGAAATTTCTAAGTAAGCTGGATCCATTTTTAAAGCCATATCTGCAGTAGACATCATTAATGCTTGAGTGTCATTAGCGTTTCCTGCTTTTGGAGCTCTTTTTGCATTAGAGGCAGCTGTTGGCGTCCATTGGTATGCACCAGCTGGACTTTTAGTTAATTCCCAATCATAGTTTAATAAAACATCAAAATATTCATCATTCCAACGAGTTGGATTGGGTGTCCATGCACCTTCTAATCCACTAGTAATAGTATCATCTAAAACTCCTGTTCCGAATGTGTTTTTCCAACCAGTACTCATTTCTTCAATGGAAGCACCATGAGGTTCTACTCCTACATACTTGTCTGGATCTGCAGCACCGTGCGCTTTTCCAAATGTATGTCCACCGGCTACTAAGGCTACAGTTTCTTCATCATTCATCGCCATTCTACCAAAAGTAATTTTGATATCGTGTGCAGATTTTAAAGGATCAGGTTCTCCATTAGGTCCTTCAGGGTTTACATAAATTAATCCCATATGAACAGCACCTAAATGACCTTCTAAGTCACCATCACTTGTATCATAACGATCGTCATTGTCTAACCAACCTGTTTCAGATCCCCAATATATGTCTTGCTCTGGTTCCCAAACATCTTCACGTCCTCCTGCAAAACCAAAAGTTTCGAATCCCATTGATTCTAAAGCACAATTTCCTGCTAAGACCATTAAGTCAGCCCAAGAAATTTTGTTTCCATATTTCTTTTTAACTGGCCATAATAGTAAGCGAGCTTTATCTAAATTACCGTTATCTGGCCAACTATTTAAAGGTGCAAATCGATGTGTACCTGTTCCAGCACCACCACGTCCGTCACCAACTCTGTAAGTACCTGCACTATGCCATGCCATACGAATCATAAAAGGTCCATAATGACCATAATCAGCAGGCCACCAATCTTGTGAATCAGTCATTAAATCAATAACGTCTTTTTTAAGTTCTGCAAAGTCAAGACTATTGAAAGCTTTCGCATAATCGAAATCATCACCCATAGGGTTAGATTTAGGTGCATTCTGACGTAAAATATTTAATTTTAATTCATTTGGCCACCAATCACGATTATTTGTTCCACCTCCTGCAGGTTTTTTTTGAGCCCCACTCATAAATGGACAGTTATTGATGTCTCCATTACTATTATGTTCCATGGTTTTTTATTTTAATTTTTAAGAATGACCCAAATTTACGTACAATCTTTCAATAATTTTTATCTATATTTTTTATTTCGATATAACTTATGACTATTGAAGTGAATTGAGAAGATGAGATTCAATTTCTTTTTTATTCTTGTTTATTTACTTTCTGAATAATGGCTTTTAAGCGTTCTTTATTCTGAATTTTTTTAAGCTTTACTTTGTTAATTTTTTGGTTCATTAACTTGGTGTGCTTTGCTTTATTAACGGTGTTTTTTGCTTTTCCTTTTTTAGGCATACTAATTAATTATGTGTCAATTTACTAATAATTTTAGAATGCTTGGGAAACAATTGTATCAATTCTTCTCTTTTAGGTAATACAAAATCAGCAAAATCAAAACCAGGAGAAACCGTACAGCCAACTAACGTATAACTATTTTTTTCTAAGACTTCTGCGGCAAACCAGTCGCCACCTTTTACCACATATTGAGGGACTTCATTTTTGTCAAAATCGTTGCCAATCATCACAAATGAATAATCTCCATCACTAGAAATAATATGCAATTTTAACGGAGCACCTTTATAATAATGCCATATCTCATCTTGATTGATTTTATGAAATGCAGAAAACTTTTTTGAGGTTAGCATGAAATAAATACAAGTAGAACAAGTCCTATCTCCAATATAATCTTCCCCTAATAATTTATTAGGAATACTAACAGTGCTTCGATATGTTTCAGAGAAGTATCCTCCTTCTGGATGTTCTTTTAAATTCAGTTTCTTAATAATTTCTTGACTCATAAAATGTAATAATTGTTAGAATTAATCTCCTATTTTTATTTTAAAAAGAGGATGATTTAGTATATAATTCTGTACTTTTAAGGTGTAAAAATAACCTATTTATTTATGGAATTAAAGTTAACCAAACCCATCGTATTTTTTGATTTAGAAACTACTGGAATTAATATTGGGAATGATCGAATTGTAGAAATCTCTATCCTGAAAATATTTCCAAACGGAAATAAAGAAAGTAAAACATGGTTGGTAAATCCAGAAATAGAAATACCTGCAGAAGCTAGTGCTATTCATGGGATAACAAATGAAAAAGTAGTTACAGAACCTACATTTAAAGAATTGGCTGCTACTGTTAATGAAATAATAGCAGATGCTGATTTAGCAGGGTTTAATTCTAATCGATTTGATATTCCATTATTAGCTGAAGAATTTTTAAGAGTTGGTATTGATTTTGATATGAATAATAGAAGAGCCATTGATGTTCAAGTAATATTTCACAAAAAAGAACAAAGAACCTTAAGTGCCGGATATAAATTTTATTGTGATAAGGTTTTAGAAGATGCTCATTCTGCTGAAGCAGATACTAATGCAACCTATGAAATTTTAAAAGCACAATTAGATAGATATAATGATATTGAAAATTCTGTTGAAGCATTAAGCGAATATTCAACACATTCTAAAAGAGCAGATTTTGCAGGATTTATTTTGTTTAATGAGAATGATGAAGAAATTTTTTCCTTTGGGAAATATAAAGGAAGAACTGTAGAAGATGTTTTAAAAGAAAATCCAGGGTATAATGCTTGGATACAAAATGCTGATTTTCCATTGTATACTAAAAAAGTACTGCAAGCCATCAAAGAAAGAATGTCAACTCCTAAAAAAGGTATGTCGGATGCCGATAAATTAAATGCATTACAGCAAAAATTTAACCTACGATAAATGAAAAAATTCTCTTTTCTATTATTCTTTGTAATCAGTTTTTCGTTTGCTCAAAAGACTGAATTTAAAGGAACTTTATTAGATAAAATAACTAACGAGCCTATCGTTTACGCTAATCTGAGTTTTTTAGATTCTAATCTGGGAATATCTACCAAGGAAGATGGAACTTTTTTAATGTATATCAATAAAAAGTATATGAACTCTAAAATTCATGTCTCTTGTTTAAACTATAATGATACTATAGTTATGGCAAAAGATTTATTGAGATCTACTTTGTATTTGAATGCTAAAACAGAAACTTTAGAAGAGGTAGTTATTACCAAAAAGCTAGACAAACAAGTTGTTTTAGATCCTATCAAAAGAAAAATTCAGAACATGCATAGCAGCGGTTTAAGAATGATTGCAAAGTATTTTCCAAATACAAAAAAGAATAAATGTTGTAATTATATTACAAAAGTAGAGGTGCAATTTCCAAAAAGGCAAAATCAACAATCAAAATTTAGATTTAGAGTTTTTGATAGAGATCCAGCAACAGGTTTGCCAAAAGATGATTTATTAATGGAAAGTATTCCAATAACTATTGAAAAAGGTGAAACCAGTGTTTTTCTAGATTTAGAAAACTATTATGTAGAAATGCCAGAAAATGGATTTTTCATAGCTTTTGAAAAATTATTTATTCCTTTTAATGAATATGGTGAAGATGAAAGTAATGAAGAAACAGGGAAGTTTTATTCACCAGTAATGGGAATGACAAAATCAACGGAATATAGAAAAGTTACACGAAATTTTATTTATGCAAGAGGAGTTTGGAGTGATTTAGGAGCTCTAAACAAAGGACCATTAAAGGGCTATGTTCCTGCTATTTCAGTAACTTTGTCAAATTAATAAAGAAAGAGAATATGTTTGTAGAATATCAAGATTTACCAAATAATTCAAGAGTTTGGGTATATCAATCAGAAAGAGAGTTTACATCAAAAGAGCTTGAATTTATTTCAGAAAAAGCAATTGATTTTATAGAAAAATGGACTAAACACGGTTCTAATTTAAAAGGATCATTTACTATCAAATACAATCAATTTTTAGTTTTGGCTGTAGATGAAGGATTCAATAATGTATCGGGTTGTTCTATTGATTCCTCTGTTCGATTTGTTCAAGAATTAGAAAAATCATTTCAGATAGATATGATGAATAAAATGAATATATCATTTAAAGATGGAGACAATATCAACATTGTAAAAATGAGTGATTTTAAAGAATTTGCGAAATCAAATAAAATAACTCAAGAAACCATCGTTTTTAATAATATGGTAACAACTAAAGAAGAACTAGAAACTCAATGGGAAGTTACTGCAAATAATAGTTGGCACAAACGTTTTTTAGTCTCATAAATTTATGTTGAAAAAACTTCTTTTTTTTGTTTTTGTTTTATTGTTGGTTAATTCTTATGGTCAAAACTTAGATCCTCTTAGAACAGAGGATTATAAAGCACAGGAAAAATGGGTAGATAGTATCCTTAGCTCCATGACTATTGATGAGAAAATAGGTCAATTGTTTATGGTGCAAGCCTATTCTAATTTAGATTCTGTTCATGAAAATAAAATCAAAGAGATGATACAAAATTATCATGTCGGAAATTTGATTTTCATGCAAGGGACTCCAAAGAAACAAGCAGAACTTACAAATATCTATCAATCACTTTCCAAAGTTCCTTTAATGATAGGTTTTGATGGTGAATGGGGATTGGATATGCGTTTACAAAACACCTATCGTTTTCCTTGGAACATGACATTAGGTGCTATTCAAGACAATGATTTAATTCGCCAATTTGGAGCGCATTTAGGTATGCACTGCAAACGACTGGGTATTCATGTAAATTTTGCTCCCGTTGTTGATATCAATACAAACCCACTCAACCCAATTATTGGGAATCGTTCTTTTGGAGAAGATAAAGTTAATGTAACTGAAAAAGCAATTGCATTTAGTCAAGGAATTCAAAGTCAAAATGTATTAGCAAACGCTAAGCATTTTCCAGGTCATGGAGATACCGCAACAGATTCACATTATAAATTACCAGTTATTAATTTCGATAGAAAGCGATTAGATTCTGTAGAATTATATCCTTACAAAAGAGTTTTTGATGCCGGAATGGCAAGTGTAATGACGGCTCATTTAAGTATTCCCTCTTTAGAATCTAATGCAAAATTACCAACTTCACTATCAAAGAAAGTTGTTACAACCATATTAAAAGAAGAGCTTGGGTTTTTGGGATTGATTTTTACGGATGGTTTAAACATGAAAGGTGCTGCAGATTATTCTACTTCTTCAGAGATAGATTTAGCGGCAATCCTTGCTGGTAATGATATTTTATTAATACCACAAGATGTTCCAGCAACGGTTAGTTTGATGCAATCATCTTTGCAAAGTGGTGTTTTATCTCAAGAAAGATTAGATGAATCTGTTCGAAAAATTCTATTAGCAAAATATAAAGTAGGGTTGAATAACTTTCAACCTATTGATACGTTAAATTTAGTTGAAGATTTAAATAAAATTGAAGACGAACTACTGCATCGAGAATTGGTTAAAAATTCGATGACAATTATTAGAAATAAAAAAGAGATTCTTCCAATAAAAGATTTACAAAAGAATAAAAAAATAGCCTACGTAAAGTTAGGAGATGATGATGGAGAAATATTCTTATCCAGTTTAAGAAAATACACGGAAATAGTCAAAGTTACAGGAGACAAGCTAAGTGATATCGTACATATGCTAGAAGATTTTGATTTAGTGATTGTTGGATATCATTCATCAAATGCGCATCCATGGAAAGGATTTAAATTTAAAAATCAAGAGTTAGTTTGGTTGCATGAAATTGCACGAAAAAATAAAACAATACTTTCTGTTTTTGCAAGCCCTTATAGTTTATTAGATGTTACATCATTCACGAATTTAGAAGGAATTTTAGTTGCTTATCAAAACAGCAAAAATGCGCAACAAATTGCTGCTCAAACAATTTTTGGTGCTATTGAAGCTAAAGGAAAATTACCAGTTTCTATAAAAGAAGAGTTTCCTGTAGGTACAGGTTTAGCGGCAAGAAACTTACAGAGATTACAATATACCATTCCAGAAGCAGTAGGAATGTCTTCTCAAAAACTAGCAAAAATAGATTCCATTGCTAATGTTGTTCTAGAGCAAAAAATGTCACCAGGATTACAAGTGTTAGTTGCAAGACATGGTCAGGTAATTTATGAGAAAAGTTTTGGATTTCATACAGGTCAAAAGATAGATTCTGTAAAAAACAGCGATATTTATGATGTTGCTTCCTTGACAAAAATATTAGCTTCATTACCGATGCTAATGAAAGCTGAGGAAGAAAAAAAAATTAAACTATCTGCAAGTATAAGAGACATTTTACCAAAATTCAGAAAGTCAAATAAAGACACTGTTACTGTGCAAGAAATGCTATCCCACTATGGACGTTTACAAGCTTGGATTCCATTTTATACACTTACTCAAGATAGTATCACCAAAAATAATTTAAAAGAATATTATAGTCGAAAAAAGTCAAAAAAATATTCCATCCAGGTTGCTGAGAATTTATATTTAAATAAGTCCTATAAAGATTCTATTTACAAGTATATCAAAGAGTCTGATCAAAGAGAAGAACCTGGATATAAGTATAGTGATTTAGGGTATTATCTTTTTAAAGAAGCTTTAGAAAAGAAATATAAAAAGCCTTTAAATGTCTTAGTTCAAAATGAATTTTATGAAGCTTTAGGAGCCGATAGAATGTCATATTTACCATTAGAGAAATATGTTAAATCAGCGATTATTCCAACGGAAAAAGATAGCTACTATAGAAACCAATTACTACATGGTTATGTGCATGATATGGGGGCAGCAATGCTAGGAGGAGTAGGAGGGCACGCAGGTTTATTTGCCAATGCAAATGATGTGGCTAAAATGATGCAATTGTATCTCCAGAAAGGGTATTATGGAGGAAAACGGTATTTTAAAGCCCAGACTTTTGATAAGTTCAACAAACGTTATTATGCTGACAAAAATGTACGAAGAGGTTTAGGTTTTGATAAGCCTCAATTAGATCCAGAAGTTGAAGCAACTTGCGGATGTGTTTCAGATGAAAGTTTTGGACATAGTGGTTTTACGGGTGCTTACACTTGGGCAGATCCTGTTAGCGGAATTGTGTATGTTTTTCTATCGAATAGAGTTTATCCTACTATGGAAAATAAAGGTTTGGTAACAGAAGATATTAGAACCGAAGTTCAAAGAATTATTCAAGAGGCAATTTTGCCGGAGTAGGATGTGTTTTACTGTATAAAAGCAATAAAATAAGCGAGCTAGCTAAATAAATAAGTCCAATTTTCCATGTAAGAAACCACGAAACTAAATAGGTTTGTAACATGTAAAATAAGCCAAAAGCTAGTGTACTTATTCCGTATCTAAAAGTATCAATAAATTCAAATTCATCATTTTTATGTTCAGCATATTTCCAAATAATCCATGGAATTATACTATTTAATATGATGATAGGCTTTAAAAATTCAAAAAAATTAAAGGTTCTTTTTCTTTTAAAAATCACACCAGATTCAACCATTTTATTTACTTCATCAACACAAGTGAAATCTACATTGGCTGCATTAAATTTATCTAAGGTTTTTTGATAATTATCATCTGCTGGAATATGAACTGAAAGTGTTTTTAACTGACTAGATATAGCATCTTTTAATCGCTTTATTTCTGAATTAATCGTTTCAGGTTTAAAATAATCATTCGCTAAAATTGAAGTTCCGTATTGTAAACAAACATTTGAGGGATATACCGAAGGGTTTTGATAAGTTAAACCAACAGGGATAATATGAATTTGTAAATTGGGGTTTTTCTCTAGAGCACCAAAAACAATTCTAGAAAAACCTTTACTTAAAGGACGTACAGTTCTTCTTTTATCATGACTTCCTTCTGGGAAAATCATTAAAGATTTTTGATTGTTAAGTATTGAAAAACACTTTTCAAATATTTCTTGATTTCTGCCCAATTGTTGCACACCATCTCTGATTCTATAGATAGGCATTAAGTTTAAAGTTCCAAGAAATTTCTTAATTAATGGTTTCTTAAAGGTTGCGGCACGCACCAAAAAATGTTGAACTCTAGGATTGTTTACAGCAACGATAAGCGGGTCTATTAGTCCGTTTGGATGATTGACCATAAACAAGACCGCTCCTTTTTTTGGAATATTTTCTTTTCCTGTTACTTTTATTTTTTTGGTATATAAGAACAAAGATGATTTTACAAGAATTTTTATAAAATAATACCAGAGAAGTTTCAAGAGTGAAATAATTTTTAAAATCCTTCAGCTATTCGCTGAAGTTTTTTAGGATTCAAAATATAGATTTCTTTTCCTTTTAAATGAATATACTTTTCTTTTTTAAATGTAGATAATAATCGAATCGCAGATTCTGTTGCTGTTCCAATAATACTAGCAATATCTTCTCTGGATAGTTGAATATCTAAAGGTTTCTCGAGATTTTCTGAACCATAAGTTTTGTTTAGATGCAATAAGGTTTCAGCCAAGCGTTGTTTTACAGTTTTTTGCGCCATATCAACAATTACATTGTCTGCTTCTTTTAAAGAAACGGCCATTTCTTTTAATATACTCATCGTAAAATTGGTATTGCTCTTTAAATCTCTAACAATTTCTTCTTTTGGAATAAAACAAATTTCCATATCATTAATTGCAGTCGCTTTTAAATTGGAGACTTCCTCACTTACCAAACTACGTTCCCCTAATAAATCACCTTTCTTAACAAGTTTCACAATTTGTTCTCGCCCGTTTGAACTCATTTTAGTGACTTTACAAACGCCATCTTTGATACAGAAAACACCATTAATATGATCTCCTTCTTCAAAAAGAATTTCTCCTTTTTTAACAAAATCAGAAGATTTACATCCAGAAATACGCACCAACTCATCTTTTGTTAATTCCCCTAAAGAATTTAATTTCCTGACGATACATTGCTCACATTTATTCATATTTCAGTAAGATTTTTATGATTCTAATGTAAGTAAAAAAGCTGATAAATGTCATATTTTTTGATAAAATGATACGGCATCTTTGTAAAAGGCATAGTGTGAATAATTATGAAAGACCAATCTTGTTATCATTGCGGAAACTTATGTGATTCATCGAGAGTTATTAGTCATGATAAGCTCTTTTGTTGCAATGGATGCAAAACTGTTTTTGAGATTTTCTCAGAAAATGATATGACGTGTTATTATGATTTTCAAGAAAATCCAGGAGCCATTCCAAAAGAGATCCTTGGAAAATATGATTATTTATCAAATGAAACTATTGTTGCAAAACTCTTAGATTTTAATGATGGAGATAGGCAGATAGTTTCTTTATATATTCCCCACATTCATTGTAGCTCTTGTATTTGGGTCTTAGAGAATTTACACAAACTCAAGCCAGAAATAATTGCTTCTCAGGTCGATTTTCCAAAGAAATCAGTTCGAATTACCTATGATTCTGAAAAGACAAATTTGAAAGGATTAGTTATTTTATTAAGCTCAATTGGGTATGAGCCGTATATCAGTCTTGAAGATTCTGAAGGGAAAAAGAAACCTGTAGATAGAAGCCTAATTTATAAATTAGGAATCGCAGGGTTTGCCTTTGGAAATATAATGTTCTTGTCTTTTCCAGAGTACTTTGAAGTAACAGGATTTTGGTTAGAAAAATACAAATATATTTTCAGATGGTTAATGATGGCCTTCTCTTTACCAGTGGTTTTTTATGCTGCAAGTGATTATTTTATTTCTGCCTTTAAAGGATTACGTGCTAAAATTTTAAATATTGATGTCCCAATTGCTTTAGGGATAACAGTTCTATTCTTTAGAAGCGTAACAGAAGTCTTATTCGATTTAGGAACTGGTTTTTTTGATAGTTTAGCAGGGCTGGTTTTTTTCTTATTACTAGGTAAATTCTTTCAACAGAAAACTTATAATTTTTTATCCTTTGAAAGAGATTATAAATCATATTTCCCAATTGCTGTTACGAGACTTACTAAACAAATTGAGGAGAATGTTGAGATTTATGATGTTGTAAAAGGAGATCGATTATTGATAAGAAATCATGAACTTATTCCAGTAGATGGAATATTAATAAGTTCTTCAGCTCGAATCGATTATAGTTTTGTAACAGGAGAATCAAAACCCATTATAAAAAAATCTGGAGATAAAATTTTTGCAGGAGGAAAACAAATTGCAGGAGTAGTAGAAATGGAAGTGTTGTCTTCTGTTTCTCAAAGTTACCTTACACAACTTTGGAGTAATGATGTTTTTAACAAAGGAAATAAATCATCATTTACTTCATTAACAGATAAAATTAGTAAGTATTTTACATTAACTATTCTATCAATAGCATTTGTTTCTGCTATTTTTTGGTTCTTTTATGATCCTTCAAAAATATTAAATGTATTTACGGCTATTTTAATCATAGCTTGTCCATGTGCAATTGCATTAGCTGCTCCCTTTACATTTGGAAACATGTTACGAATTTTTGGTAGAAATAAGTTTTATGTGAAAAATGCGCAAGCTATAGAGAAACTAGGTACTATTACTACCACTATTTTTGATAAAACGGGAACTATTACTACCAATTTAGAAAATGTAATAAGGTACGAAGGCAACGAACTCACAGCGCTTCAGAAATCAGAATTAAAGAGTGTTTTAAGGGCTTCTAATCACACTTTAAGTAGAAAGATTTATAAAGAATTTCAGGAAGAAGAAGTATTATCCATCTCAGGTTTTAAAGAGTTTGTTGGAAAAGGTATTGAAGCTAAAGTAGGAACCAGTTTTGTAAAAGTAGGTTCACAATCATTCCTTAATCAGATAGAGCTTCAAACTAATTTTGACACTTCAGTTTATGTCAGTTTTAATGATTGTTATGCTGGAAAGTTTACTGTAAAAAATAAATACAGAGAAGGTTTTGAAAACGTTTTTAATACCCTTTCAGAAGATTATGAGTTAGCGGTTTTATCTGGAGATAATGAAGGAGAACATGAGTTTTTAATGAAGAGATTACCCCATAAAACAAATTTGTTGTTTCATCAAAAACCAGAGGATAAGTTAAATTATATCAAGGAATTACAGGATCATCACAAACATGTTTTAATGATTGGTGATGGTTTAAATGATTCTGGTGCATTTGCACAAAGCGACGTTGGTATTGCATTATCAGAAGATATCAATATCTTTTCTCCAGCGTGTGATGCCATTTTAGATGCAGGAAAATTTCAACTAATTCCAGAATTCATTCACTTGTCTAAACGATCAATCAAGATAATCCGTCAAGCATTTGTACTATCTTTAATATACAACGTAGTAGGATTATATTTTGCTGTGACCGGTCAGCTTTCTCCAATTATTGCAGCTATATTAATGCCATTGAGTTCAATAAGCATTGTGGTTTTTACAACATCAGCAACCAATTTCATTTCAAAAAAAATCAAAAATTATGAAGTTAAATAAATATATAGATCACACTTTACTAAAAGCTAATGCTACAAAAAATGATATTTTAAAATTATGTAATGAAGCGAAACAATACGAATTCTTTGCAGTTTGTGTGAATGGTTCTTATGTCCCTTTTGCTAAACAATGTTTAGAAGGAACAAACATAAAAGTAGCTTCAGTTGTCGGATTTCCTTTAGGAGCCATGGATACAGAGTCAAAAAAACAAGAAACAATAAATTGTCTTCAAAACGGCGCTGATGAAATAGATATGGTCATCAATATTGGTCATTTAAAATCAGGCTGTTATGAATCTGTGATGGATGAAATTACTGATATCAAAAAAATTGTAGGAGATAAAATTTTAAAAGTGATTTTAGAAACCTGTTTTTTAACCAAAGAAGAAATCATTATAGCTTCACAGATTGCGATCAATTCAAGAGCCGATTTTGTAAAAACATCTACAGGATTTGGTACTGCAGGAGCAACTATTGATGATGTTGAGCTTATGAAAGAAGTAGTATGTGATTTAGCAATGATTAAGGCTTCAGGTGGAATTAGAGATTATGAAACAGCTATAAAGTTTATCAATGCTGGAGCAAGTAGGTTAGGAACTTCTTCGGGTGTTTCTATTATTAACAATGTAACAGTAAATAAAGGAAGTTACTAATGAGTATACATATCAATGCTCAAAAAGAAGATATTGCTGAAATAGTTTTATTACCAGGAGATCCTTTACGTGCTAAATGGATTGCAGATACATTTCTGGAAGATGTTATTTGTTATAATGAAGTAAGAGGAATGTTAGGATTCACAGGGACGTTTAATGGTAAGAAAGTTTCAGTACAAGGAACCGGAATGGGAATTCCTTCTATCTTAATTTATTGTAAAGAACTTATCACAGAGTACGGTGTTAAGAATTTAATACGTGTAGGTTCTGCCGGCTCTTATCAAAAAGAAGTAAAAATCAGAGATATTGTAATTGCAATGGCAGCTTCAACAACATCGGGTATTAATTCGCAACGATTTTTAGGAGCGAGTTATGCACCTACAGCTAATTTTGAATTGTTTAAAAAAGCAATAAAAAAAGCAGCTCTTTTAAAAATACCATTAAAAGCTGGGAATGTATTAAGCTCAGATGAGTTTTATACAGATGATTTTAATGATTATAAACACTGGGCAGAATTTGGAGTACTTTGTGTAGAAATGGAAACTTCAGGTTTGTATACAATAGCAGCTAAATACAATGTAAAAGCCTTGTCTATTTTGACTATCTCAGATAGCCTAGTTACAGGTGAAAGAACTACCGCTAAAGAACGAGAAAAAACCTTTGTAGATATGACAAAATTAGCCTTATCAATCGCATAAAAAAAATCATAATTTTTTTAGATACTGTATAAAAAACTCATCAAAACATGACAAATGTCATTTTTTAAAAAAAGATACAGAAGTAATTTTACATTGATTTTATCAGGCAACTTATGAGCGTAATTTATCTACTTCTTGCAGTAAGCATTGTAGTCGCATTAATTTTTTTCGTAGCATTTATCGTATCGGTAAAGAGTGGTCAGTATGACGATTCTTATACGCCATCGGTAAGAATGTTGTTTGATGATGAAATCGTCAAAAAAAAGGAAAACAATTAACTAACTATTATATCTAAACATTCAAATTATGAAAATGGAACAGTTTTATTACGATAACAAAATCGTAAAAAAATTCATCTATGCAACCTTGCTTTGGGGAATTGTAGGATTCTCTATCGGTTTGTTATTGGCATTGATGTTTTTATTTCCAAACATTACCGACGGAATTTCTTGGCTAAGTTTTGGTAGATTAAGACCATTACATACAAATGCAGTAATTTTTGCCTTTGTGGGAAATGCAATTTATGCAGGTGTCTACTACTCTTTACAACGATTGTTAAAGACCAGAATGGCAAGTAACTTCTTAAGTAATTTTAATTTCTGGGGATGGCAAGCCATCATTGTAGCTGCGGCAATAACACTTCCTTTGGGTTATACAACATCTAAGGAATATGCAGAATTAGAATGGCCAATAGATATTGCCATTGCTTTGGTTTGGGTAGCCTTCGGTGTCAATATGATTTGGACCATCCTAAAAAGACGTCAAAGACATTTATATGTGGCTGTTTGGTTCTATTTAGGAACTTTTGTAACGGTTGCTGTACTTCATATTTTTAATAGTTTAGAATTACCTGTTAGTTTCTTAAAAAGTTACTCAGTATATGCAGGGGTTCAAGATGCCTTAGTCCAATGGTGGTATGGACATAATGCTGTAGCGTTTTTCTTAACCACTCCTTTCTTAGGATTGATGTATTATTTTGTACCAAAAGCAGCCAATAGACCAGTTTATTCTTATAAACTTTCTATTGTACACTTTTGGTCTTTAATTTTTATTTACATCTGGGCAGGGCCTCACCATTTACTATATTCTTCTTTGCCAGATTGGGCTCAGAATTTAGGAGTTGCTTTTTCAATTATGTTAATTGCTCCATCTTGGGGTGGTATGATCAACGGATTATTAACGCTTCGTGGTGCCTGGGATAAAGTTAGAACAGATCCTGTTTTAAAATTTATGGTGGTAGCAATTACAGGGTATGGTATGGCAACTTTTGAAGGACCTATGTTATCCTTAAAAAATGTAAACGCAATCGCGCATTTTAGTGATTGGATTATTGCACACGTTCATGTAGGTGCATTAGCTTGGAATGGTTTCTTAACCTTTGGGATGTTGTATTGGATGATTCCTAGAATGTTTAAAACACAATTATATTCTAAAGGATTGGCAAATTTCCACTTTTGGATTGGAACCTTGGGTATTGTAATGTATGCACTGCCAATGTATGTAGCAGGTTTTGTACAAGCTTCTATGTGGAAACAATTTAATCCAGACGGAACATTAACTTACGAAAACTTTATGTCTACTGTAAATGAAATTATGCCAATGTATTGGATGCGTGCTATTGGAGGTAGTTTATTTATTATAGGTGCTATTGTAATGTTGTACAATGTAATAATGACGGTTCGTTCTGGATCTAAAGTAACCGATGAATTAGCAGAAGCTCCAGCTTTAGTAAAAGTTTCAAAATACAGACAAAAAGGTGAAGGATATCATACTTGGTTAGAAAGAAAGCCAGTAAAACTTACTTTGTTTGCTACTGTAGCCATTTTAATCGGTGGAGTTGTGCAAATTATTCCAACCTTATTAATCGACTCAAATATTCCTACGATTACAAGTGTAAAACCCTACACACCTTTAGAATTAGAAGGTAGAGATTTGTATATAAGAGAAGGTTGTGTGGGTTGTCATTCTCAAATGATTAGACCATTTAGAAGCGAAGTGGCTCGTTATGGAGAATACTCAAAAGCAGGAGAATTTGTTTATGATCATCCATTTTTATGGGGAAGTAAACGTACAGGCCCCGATTTATTAAGAGTGGGAGGTAAGTACCCAGACAGCTGGCACTTTAATCATATGTATGATCCACAAAGTACATCTACAGGTTCTATTATGCCAAGATATCAATGGTTAATCAGAAATAAACACGATTTATCTGATACAGAAGCTAAAATGAAAGCAATGGTTTCATTAGGTGTTCCTTATACAGAAAGTGATATTGAAAATGCTCGAGAAAACATGAAAACTCAAGCAGAAGGTATTGCAAATAATATTTTAGAAATTCCAGATATTAATACATCTTTTGAAGAAGAAAAAAGAGATTTAGGTACTGAATTTATTCCACTTCAGGAAAGAGAAATTATTGCCCTTATTGCTTATTTACAGCGATTAGGAACCGATATAAAAGTAAAAGATATAAAAGAACAATTAAGCAAAAACAACTAAGATCATGTTAAAATTTGTAAAAAATCACATGGAGTCAATTACCGGTATAGAGATATATCCGCTCATATCGTTACTCATTTTCTTTACCTTTTTTGTAGTGCTTTTTTGGTGGGTATTTACTGCCAAAAAAGAATACATCAATACGGTAAGTCAACTACCACTAAATGATAACTATAAAAACGAAGAGTTATGAAAAAGTATATACAATCGTTAGCATACATCATTTTTTTGATACTAGCTTTTATAGGGCTTACTACAGCTTTTATGAGTTATGAGAATCCTTTCGATATTTATGAAAATCCATTAGTTTGGACGGCTTTAATTTGTTTTGTTCTTGTAGTTGTTTTAAAAGAGTTGTTAAATATAGTTTCTCTACAAAAAGCAGAAGATTTAGAATTAGAGAAACAAGGAATAGATCCTGCTTCTATTGATAAGTTTGAATGGTATAAAAAACTAATCAAACGTTGGACAAAAACTAAAGCGATAGAAGAAGAAAATGAAATCATTTTAGACCATAACTATGATGGAATTAAAGAATTAGACAATACGTTACCACCATGGTGGGTATACATGTTTTATGCTACTATTTTATTTGCTTTAGTTTATTTGGTTAGATTTCATGTATTAGATGGAGACGATCAAGCAACTGAATATAGCAAGGCTGTTGCAGAAGCAAGAGTAGAATTAGAAAAGTATAAAGAAACTACTCCCAATGCTTTTGACGCCACTAAGGCAACTTTACTAACAGAAGAATTAGATCTTAAAAGAGGGAAAGCAGTTTTTAATTTAAACTGTGCTAGTTGTCATTCTAAAGATGGTGGAGGTGGAATTGGGCCTAACTTAACAGATAAAAACTGGATTTTAGGAGGAGGTTTTGCCAACGTATTCTCAACAGTTTATAATGGAGGTAGAGATGGAAAAGGAATGGTTCCTTGGGGAAAAACATTAAAAGGAGAAGATGTTCAAAAAGTAGCTAGTTATGTTTTAACACTACAAGGAACAACACCAGCAGCACCAAAGAAAGCAGAAGGTGAAATTTGGGAAGAAGAATAAAAACATAGTTTTTAATAGTTAGAAATGGAAATACCCGATAACGAAAATTTTAGAGATAGTATTAGTACTATCAATCAAGAAGGAAAGCGTTCTTGGGTATATCCTAAAAAACCATCTGGAAAATTTTTTAGATACAGAACTTGGGTTAGCTATATTTTATTAGCCTTTCTGCTTTCCGCACCTTTCATTAAAATAAATGGAAATCAGTTTTTGATGTTCAACGTTTTAGAAAGACGTTTTAATATTTTCGGATTTCCTTTTTGGCCTCAAGATTTTTATTTGTTTGTGATTTCAATGATTATTGGAGTTGTTTTTATCACCTTATTTACTGTAGCCTTTGGTCGTATATTTTGTGGATGGATTTGTCCTCAAACTATTTTTTTAGAAATGGTTTTTAGAAGAATAGAATATGCAATTGAAGGAGATCGAGGAAAACAAATTAGATTAGATAAACAAGCTTGGGACGCAGAAAAAATAAAGAAACGATTGTTAAAATGGTTTATATTTTTTGTAGTTTCATTTATTATAGCCAACGTGTTTCTTGCCTATTTAATAGGTGGTGATAAACTATTAGATTATATATTTCTAACACCATTAGATCATATAAGTACTTTAATTTCTTTGCTAATTTTTACTTCAGTATTTTATTTTGTTTTTGCCTGGTTTAGAGAACAAGTTTGCATTATTGCGTGTCCTTATGGAAGATTACAAGGAGTTTTATTAGACAATCAATCGATTGTAGTTGCCTATGATTATAAACGAGGTGAAAAAACTGAGGGAAGAGCAAAATTTAAAAAGAACGAAGATAGAGAGTCATCAGGAAAAGGAGATTGTATCGATTGTAAACAATGCGTCCATGTTTGTCCAACTGGCATTGATATTAGAAACGGTACACAATTAGAATGTGTAAACTGTACTGCTTGTATTGATGAATGTGATGATATGATGGAAAAAGTTGGTTTACCAACGGGCTTAATCAGATATGCAAGTATTGATAATATTGAAAAGAAAACACCTTTTAAGTTTAACGCTAGAATGAAAGGTTATACGGCAGTTCTTGGAATTTTGATTTTTGTGTTATCGGGAATGCTTTTTTTAAGAAATGATGTAGAGGCAAATATTTTAAGATTATCTGGTCAATTATACGAAACAAAAGATAATAATATTATTAGAAATGTTTATACCTACAATGTAATTAATAAGACATCTAATGATATTGAAGAGGTTAGTTTTAAACTATTGTCTCATGATGGAGTTATAAAACTTGTATCTAATCCAACATTTACTATCATCAAACAAGGTTTGGCAGAAGGAAGCTTGTTTATAGATCTACCAAAGTCAGAACTTAAAAAAGATAATATTAAACTTAGAATAGGTGTCTATAGCAAAGGTAAATTGATAGAAACAACAACAACAAACTTCTTGGGTCCAAGAAGTTATCGATAAAAAAAACAATAAAGATGAAGATAAATTGGGGAACAGGTATTGTAATTGCGATTATAGCATTCATGAGTTTTATCATGTATTTCGTTATAAGTATGAGTACAGATCATAAGTTCAGTCACGATTTAGTCACTGATAATTATTATCAAAAAGAATTGGAGTTTCAGGATCAAATTGATGCCACAAAAAACGCAAAATTATTAGAAGAAGATGTTGAAATTGTAAAATCTGAAAAAGGATTACAAATTTATTTTCCGAAAATATTTAAAAATGAAATGGAAGGAAAAGTGTTCCTATACAGACCATCTAACAAACAATTGGATTTCGAAATACCTATTTCGATTACCGATAATTATTTGCTCGTGCCTGAGAAAAGTTTGTTGGATGGTCGCTGGAACATTTCTGTAAAAGTAACCCACAATAATAAAGAATATTATTTTTCTGAAGAAATTACTTATTAATGATTATTACCGCTTTTCTTTTTGGTTTGTTAGGAAGCTTTCATTGCGTTGGAATGTGTGGCCCAATTGCTTTTATGCTGCCAATTGATAGAACTTCTAGAGTAAAAAGTATTGTGCAAACGAGTCTTTATCATTTTGGAAGAATTTTTTCGTATGCTACGATGGGAGCAATTTTTGGATTATTAGGAAAAGGATTTTATTTTTTCGGATTACAACAACAATTATCAATAGCAGTAGGAGTTTTAATGATTCTTTCCATTGTACTTCCAAAAGTATTTCAAAAAATACCGATTGCAAAACCGATTATAAAGTTTACAAACTCTGTGAAAAACAATTTAGGAGCTTCTCTAAAAAAGAAAGAAACGCCCACCTTTTTTACCATTGGTTTTTTAAACGGATTATTGCCTTGTGGTTTGGTTTATATGGCAATTTTTGGCGCTTTAACGAGTTCAACTTTTTACGAAGGAGCTTTGTATATGGCGCTATTTGGATTGGGGACTGTACCGTTAATGACTGCTGTAGTTTTAATAGGAAATGTTACAAGTGTTATTAATAGAAGAAGAATTCAGCAATTAATTCCCGTTGTAGTTGTAGTCATTGGTTTGTTTTTTGTGATGAGAGGATTAGGCTTGGGAATTCCTTTTGTATCTCCAAAACCTATGTTAACGCTGGTTGATGCTGCTGGTTGTCATTGATTCACTTATCACTTATCAAATTTAAAATGTAAAAGTCAAAACTCTAAATGAAAAAGTGAGAATTAAATAAGCCTAACAAATGAAAGAGTTGTAAATATATTTTAGAACTTCAACTTCAACGAACAATTGTTCACTGCTCACTAATAATTGTTGATTGTTCATTGCTTTTCTTCCTTCCCCAATAAGCAGCTAAAGCCATACCAGAGAAAATATCCCAAACACCCCAAAAAGCTGCCAATAAAGCCATTCCACCTAAACCATCAAAGAATTGAAAGATTAATAACAATCCTAATCCTCCATTCTGAATTCCAGTTTCTATAGAAATCGTTTTTTGATCTCTTTTGTCCAATCCAAATGTTTTGGCAGTATAAAATCCTATAATATAGGCACCGATATTGTGTAAAATAACCAGTGCAGCTACTAAATAGATATAATCTAAAAAGACATCAATATTATCATAAAACGCAATAATAATAAGTGCTAAAAACACAATCATTGAAAAAGGTTTAAGAACTCGCTCTATCTTTTTTGCAGTTTTTTCATAGAAATGATTCACTAACATTCCTAGAATTAGAGGAATTCCTAGAATCAATAAAACTAATTTAAACAACTCAAAAGGATCTAACTCAACTGTTTTTAAAATAGCATTTGTAGGCTCATATAAGCCTCCCCAAAACTGTAAATTAAAAGGAGTCATTACTAAACAAACTAAGGTTGCAAAAGCAGTTAAACTAACTGATAAAGCAGCGTTACCTTTTGCCATCTTACTAAAAAAGTTAGAAACATTTCCACCCGGACAAGCAGCAATCATCATCATTCCAAGAGCAAAACTTGGATGAGGTTCTATTAATACAATGGCTAAAAATGTAAGTGCTGGTAATAAGAAGAATTGAGAGAAAATACCGACTAAAAGAATCTTAGGTTTTTTTATTAAACGTTTAAAATCATCAACTTTAATAGCTAAGGCAACGCCAAACATGATAATGGCCAATGCAATATTTAAGATCCAAAGTGCTTCGGTATCAAAATTAATTTTGATATCATCAATAGGAATATTTAAATCAGTTTTTAAAAGCATATTCTATAATATTGGCACCCATTTTTAAAGCTGTTAAACGAACTTCTTCAGGATTGTTATGAATAGAGGCATCTTCCCATCCATCACTTAAATCAGATTCGTAATCATAAAAACAAATCAATCTTCCTTCATAAAACAATCCAAATCCTTGAGGCGCTTTTTTGTCATGCTCATGAATTTTTGGCAAACCGTCTTTAAAAATAAAAGTTTGATTATAAATAGAATGATTGCTTGGAATTTCTTGTAGGGTTAGTTTTGGAAAAACTTTGGCAAGTTCTCTTCTAATGTATTTATCTAGACCATAATTATCAGAGATATGAAGAAATCCTCCAGAAATTAAATAGTTACGTAAGTTTAAAGCTTCTTCATTTGTAAAAAAAACATTTCCATGTCCTGTCATAAAAACGATTGGAAAGTTAAATAGGTCAACACTTCCAACAGCAACTGAAGTAGGGTTTTTTGCAATTTGAGTATTAGAATTCTCGTTTGCAAAACTAATTAAGTTAGGTAAAGCTGTAGGATTAGAATACCAATCACCACCACCATTATATTTTAAAACGGCTACTTTTTGAGCAGAGATTTGAACTGAAAAACCAATAAATAGTAATAACAATAACTTTTTTAACTTCAAGATTAATGAATTTATAAGCAAGATAACAATTCTTATTGGTTGATAAATGAAATATTCTGTACTGCCACCAAAGCTGCAGTTTCTGTTCTCAATCTTGCTTCACCCAATGTAATTGAAATACAGTTAGATGTTATGCTTCTTTTAATTTCAGTTGGAGAAAAATCTCCTTCAGGTCCAATTAAAATAGTCACTGTTTCTTTTGGATTGACAACCTCTTTTAGTAGTTTTTTATCGCCTTCATCACAATGAGCAATGCAAACTTTTTCATTTCTTTCTGATTGTAGAAATTCAGAAAATGTAATAGCTTCATTGAGTTTAGGTAAATGAAATTTCAAGGATTGTTTCATGGCAGACAAAATGATTTTTTCTAATCGTTCTGTCTTAATTACTTTTCGCTCAGAATTCTGACAAATTATTGGAGTAATTTCATCGATACCTATTTCAGTTGCTTTTTCTAAAAACCATTCAAAACGATCATTATTTTTAGTAGGAGCAATGGCTACATGTAAATAATAATCTCTAAGTTTTTGCTTCTCTTCTTTGCTAAAAATAACGGCTAAACATTTTTTGTCATTTGCCATAGTAATCTTACAAACAAATAATTGACCTTTTCCATTGGTGATATAAATTTGATCCCCTTCTTTTTTTCGAAGCACTTTTACAATATGTCGACTTTCAATTTTATCAAAAGTGATTTGCTGTGTGTCTTTGTCTATTGATGGATTATAAAATAGCTGCATTAGATAGATAATCGATAAGTTCTTCTTCTTTTATGTGTTACAGGATCAAAGCTTTTCCATAATTGATGGATGGCCGTATTGTCTTCTAATTCTGGTGTTCTTACAATGGTTTTTACTCCAATAGCATTAAAACTTTTAGAGAATTCACTAAAAACGATTGCAGTGATCCCTTTGTTTTGATATTCTGGTTCTACACCAATTAAATAAGAAGTTACAGTTGTTGGATTCTTACGTGCTTTTAATAAATGAAATATTCCAAATGGAAATAAAGATCCTTTTGTTTTTTGTAGCGCTTTAGAAAAAGAAGGCATCATAATTCCAAATGCTACCAATTTTCCATTTTCATCAATCACAAATTTGATAAATTCTGGATTAATAAAACCTATATATTTCTTTTTAAAATAGGCTATTTGATTGTCAGAAATGGGTACATAAGATGATAATTTCGAATAGGTTTTATTAAACAAATCAAACATTTCATCTACATAGGGCATAATGTCTTTAGTCTTGGTGAAATTTAAAGGTGTTAGTTTAAATCTACGTTGAATTAATTTAGAAACTCGCTCATAATAAGCACCATCTACATTGGCCAATTGAAACTTGTTTTCTAAATATTCCTTTTCTTTTACAAATCCTAATTGTTCTAAATGCTCTTTATAGTATGGTAATGAGTACCATGTAATCATGGTTCCAATATGATCAAAACCAGATATTAAAACACCAACTTTATCTAGATTAGAAAAGCCAACAGGACCTTCTAAATACGCTAAGTTATTTTCTTTTCCTATTTTAATTACTTTGTCAATGAGTGCTTTTGACACTTCTAGATCATCAATGACATCATACCAGCCAAACCGCATTTTTTTAATTTGTTGTTCTTTTACTTCATACCAATTAATAATGGCTGCAACTCTACCAACAATTTCACCATCTTTAATTGCAACAAAAAAACGAGCTTCTGCAGTTTCAAAAGCAGGGTTGTTTTCTTTATTAAGAACTTCTAATTCTTCTTTAATAATTGGCGGAACCCAATACGGATTGTTTTTATATATCGAAAAAGGAAACTTCACAAATTGTTTCATCTCCTTTTTAGTACTCATCTCTTTTAGTGTAATCATAGCACTAAATTATGTTTAAAATTATTTTTTCACTAACCATTTTCATCATCTTCCTCTTCTTTCTTTTTCTTTTCCTCTTCCTTCTTCTTTTTTTCTTCTTCCTTCTTTTTCTTGGCGGCTTCTTTTTTCTGTTCTTTTTCTATTCTTTTTTGTTCTTTTTCAAGTTTTTTGAGCTCTTTTGCAATTTCTTTATTACTCATTTTTCTTTTCTTAAGCTCTTCAGCACTTTCTTTTTTTGCATCTTTATCTTTTTGAGAACTTCCTTTAAATATGCCCAAAAACCCTTTTTTAGTTTTGTCTTTTATTGGCTTAATTTTAGAAGGTTTTACTCGAACTCTTTTTGGTCTAGTTCTAATTGGTTTTACAGTTCTTACTTGTAAACTATCATTATTAGCATTGATTTCATCTTTGTTTGTATTCTTTCTGATAGATTCAATAGTCTTCTGTTTTAACTTAGTAACACCCGTGGATTGTCTCTTACTTTTCTTTTTAAAGATATTTGTGATACTACTAAAAATTCTAGCAAAGAAGCCTTCTTTTTTTGTTACAGAATTTTCTTCATCTTCTATAGGAATGCCATTTTCATCTAACTCAATTACTTCATCTACATGTTTGTCAAATCGATAAGAAGCTCCAATTGAAGTATAAAAACCTGTTGAATTAGCATCTGCTAATAAACGTAAAGAACTGTTTATTTGTAGATTTTTATTGTAAAGAAATGCAAGTCCAGAACCTAAATTTGTTGAAGATTGAAATTTATTTGAGATCGTTTGATTTTCTATAAAAGTAGATAATCGATCATTAAAACTATACGTAGCAGTTATTATATAAGATAATTCAGGAAGATCGGTTCCAATTCTATCATAATAAATATTTGTGATAATGTTTAAATCTCTATTGATGTTGTTTTGTAATAAGACTCCAACTTTTGGCGAAAAACTAGATGCTTCATAGATATCACCTGCAATTCCAGTGTTAATTCCAACATAACCCGCCACAGAAGGAATTAATCTTTTCCAATCAAATTTTCCGCGTTCTACCCAACTTCGTATTTCTTTAGATTTATCGGTGTATTCTTGTTGATAAAACAAATACTTTGCTCCAATAATTAGTTTGCTGAAACTAGTTTTAGAATAGTCTGAGTTGAAAATATTTTGGAAAGCGATAAGATCTTTTTGTACAGCAAAATTTAGATTGAATTCTAGTTTTTCTTTAATGAAGCTTGTTCTAAATAAGAAATCAAATCCATTAGACTTAGGTCTAGAAAATGTAGGAAAACGGTCTATGTTTCTTAAAAACATACTAGTTTCTAGCTGGTAAACTCCAGATCCAACACTATAAGGACTCTCAGAAAACCCAGGTCTGTTTGAGTTTATAACCCCAGTATATTGAGCGAATATTGTATTTGTAAATAATACAATAAAGAGAATACACAATTTTTGAAGTTTAAACATAAAGGGAGATCCTTTAGAAAATCTTACTTTTCTTTTGGTTTTACACAAACATACTGTAAAAATAGGACTCATCAAATGCAATAAATACTTTTTTAAGACTGTTAAAGTTTTGTAATGTATTAACGTATCAATTATCATCAAATTGTTACTTTTGGTTTTTATTTAATTAAACATGCAAGAAGCAGAATTAATGGGCTTACTTAGAACACTACTTATCTTAGCTATTATATACTATGCTGTTCGTTTTTTAGCGAGAATATTCGCCCCTATTTTAATGAAAAAAATGGTGAGTAAAATGCAAGATAAAGCACAACAACAATACAATCAACAACATCAAAAATCTCAGAGTTCTACAACTAGAGAGGGTGAAACGATCATCGACAAAAAACCCAACTCTAACAACCAAGGAAGTAACAATGTAGGAGAATATGTAGATTTTGAAGAAATCGACTGATATGAATTTTAAAAAACTTTTACCTCACGTAGCATCATTAGTTATTTTTATGGTTGCTGCCTTATTATATTTTCATCCAGTATTAAAAGGTGAAAAAATGTCTCAATCCGATATTACACAACATATTGGTATGGCAAAAGAGGTAAATGATTTTAGATCCGCAACAGGTGATGAACCTTATTGGGCAGAAAGTGCTTTTAGCGGAATGCCAACCTATCAAATAGGAACATATTTTCCAAATGATTATATCACTGCTTTAGATAAACTAGTACGTTTTCTTCCTAGACCAGCAGATTATTTATTTCTCTACTTTTTAGGTTTCTATATCCTTTTGATGGCTTTTAAAGTCAACTGGAAATTAGCGATTGTAGGTTCTTTAGCTTTTGGTTTTTCTACATATCTCATTATTATTTTTGGAGCTGGACATAACGCAAAAGCACATGCGATTGCCTACATGCCAATGGTTTTAGCCGGGATTGTATGGATTTTTAAGAAACGATATTTACTTGGGTTTACTGTAACTGGATTGGCAACTGCTTTAGAAATTAAAGCCAATCATCCTCAGATGACCTATTACCTTTTGTTTGCAATTTTAATTTTAGGGATTGTTGAATTGATAGATGCTATTAAGAAAAAGAAAATTCCGCAGTTTGCTACACAAGCTGCCATGATTATTATAGCTATGCTATTAGCCGTTGGAGTCAATTCCACTCGTTTAATGGCAACCAAAGAATATGCTGACTCAAGTACCAGAGGAAAATCGGAATTAACTATTAATCCAAACGGGACGGAAAAAGAAGTTACCTCTGGATTGGATAAAGAATACATTACGCAATATAGTTACGGAATTAGCGAAACGTTTAACTTGTTAGTTCCAAGATATATGGGCGGTGGAACTGTTGAGGAGCTAGGAAAAGATTCTAATACTTATGAGTTTGTTGAAGATATAGCCGGACCCAAACAAGCAGAAGGATTTACGAAACAAGTATTTACTTATTGGGGAGATCAACCCATAATTGAAGCACCAGCTTATATTGGTGCGGTCATATTTTTCTTCTTCTTTCTAGGTGTATTTTTAGTCAGAGGGAAATTAAAATATTGGTTAGTAGCCACTACTGTTTTTGCAATCTTAATGAGTTGGGGTAAAAACTTTGATTTCTTGACTAATCTATTTATAGACTACGTTCCTTTATACAATAAGTTTAGAGCCGTTTCCTCTTTTCAAGTAATTGCAGAATTGTGTGTTCCCTTACTTGGTGTATTAGCTATCAAAGAATTTTTCTCCACAAAAATTTCTAATGAAGAGAAACAAACTGCACTAAAAAAAGCTTTATATGTTACTGGAGGATTAGTTGTAGTTGGATTATTTTATGCCATTTCAACATCTACTTTTGAAGGATTAAGGGATGGTAACTATGCACAATATGAAGGATTGTTAGATGCTGTAAAAGCTGACAGAGAATCTATGTTATATGCTGATAGTTTACGATCTATTCTTTTAATTGGATTGAGTTTTGGAATATTGTGGTTGTTCTTAAAACAAAAGCTAAATCAAACGAAAGCCATTATTGGTTTTGCAGTATTAATCTTATTTGATCTTGTCCAAGTGAACTTAAGATATGTAAATCAAGATGATTTTAAGTCAGCTAGAAAAATTGACAAACCTTTTGTGGCTTCTGCAGCAGATATAGAAATACAAAAAGATAAAAGCCATTATAGAGTTGCCAATTTTACTGGTGATCCTTTTCAAGATGGTAGAACTTCTTATTTTCATAAATCTATTGGAGGATATCATGCTGCTAAAATGGGTCGATATCAAGATTTAATTGAATTCCAATTTGCAAAACAAAACATGGAAGTTTTTAATATGTTGAATGTGAAGTATTTCATTATTCCTGGGAAAGATGGAGAAGTGCAAGCACAACAAAGCCCTACAGCAAATGGAAATGTTTGGTTTGTTGACAATGTTAAACTGGTAACCTCTGCTGATGAAGAAATTACAGCATTAGATAGTTTGCAAACTAAATCTGAAGTTACTTTTGATGCAACCAAATTAAAAGGTACAATTGATTTTGGAATTCAGCCAGATTCTTTAGCTACTATAAAATTGACAGAATATTCTTTAAATGCTCTTAAATATGAATCTTCATCAACAGGGAAGCAATTTGCTGTCTTCTCTGAAATTTATTACGGAGAGGGTTGGAATGCTTATATTAATGGAGAATTAAAACCTCATTTTAGAGTGAATTATGTGTTGAGAGGAATGTCTGTTCCTGCAGGAAATCATACCATAGAATTCAAATTTGAGCCTAAAGTGATACAAACTGGAAGTACCATTTCTTTAATATCATATGGATTCTTATTGTTAATTCCAATAGGTTGGTTTTTTGTTGAGAAAAAGAAAAAGAGAGCTAGTTAATCTTTTTTACATTTATTGTAAATGCTTAAAATTCATTAGAACATGAAAATTGGAATGATTCTAGACGAAACATTTCCACCAGATCCAAGGGTGGAAAATGAAGCAATTACATTGATTAATACTGGACATGAAGTTTTTCTTTTTTGCCTTACTTATGGAGGTCAAAAATTATCAGAAACAAGTAATGGAATTCAAATTAGAAGATACCTTTCTAATAAAATAATTTATAAACTTTCTGCACTTTCTTACGACCTTCCTTTTTATAAAATGATGATGAAATCCAAAATTGATCATTTTATACAAGAAAATAACATCGATGTTCTTCATGTTCACGATATGAGAATAGCAGGAACAGTATTTGAAATCAATAAGAAATATCAACTAAAAATAGTCATAGACCTTCATGATAATATTCCAGAAAACATGAAGTTTTATCCACATCTCTCTAAGTTTCCGGGGAAATATATTATTTCACCAAGTAAGTGGAAAAAAAAGGAAGAAGAGTTTATTAAAAAAGCAGACAAAGTAATTACTGTTTCACCTGGTTTTGTAAATGATGTAATCAATAGAACAGGAATTAGTAAAAATGATATCCTTTTAGTTCCTAACACCGTAAGGCAATCTTTTTATAAAGAAGCTATTTTCTCTAATGAAGTGAAAGATAAATATGCAAATCAATTTGTAATTCTGTATCTAGGTGATACTAATATTAGAAGAGGTTTATTAACCGCTATTAGAGCTACCAAAAAATTATCTCAGCAAATTGAAAATTATAAACTAGTCATTGTTGGTAAGAATACAACAGATACCATTTTAAAAGAAGAAGTTAAAAGGCTTAATTTAGAAAGCTTTGTAGATTTTAAAGGTTGGCAAGATGTTTCTTTATTTCCGTCGTATATTGTAGCTAGTAATGTCTGTATCTCTCCATTATATCGAAGTATACAACATGATGTTGCATATGCAAACAAGATTTTTCAGTACATGAGTTTTGGCAAACCAGTTATAGTAAGTAATGCGATTGCTCAAAAAGAAATTGTAGAGCAATCAAATAGTGGATTGGTTCATAGAGAAAAAGATGAAGAAGATTTTTCTACTAAAGTTTTAGAATTGTATGCTAATAAAGAAAAATCAGAAGCACTAGGGAATAATGGAAAACAGTTTATAGAAAATGAATTTTCATGGGAAGTTACTTCGCTAGCATTAGTAAAACTGTATGATGAGCTCTAAAAAGAAAGTTTTAATCATTACTTATTATTGGCCACCAGCAGGTGGTTCTGGAGTTCAACGTTGGTTGAAGTTTTCTAAATATTTAAGAGATTTTGATATAGAACCTGTTATTTATACAGTTGATAATCCATCTTATCCAATTTTAGATGCTAGCTTAGAAGATGAAATCCCTGATAATTTAGAGATTTTAAAGCGGCCTATTTTCGAACCTAATTCTTTATTATCAGTATTTGGTGGAAAAAAGAAAAAGGAAAGTGCAGGTTTCTTGAACCCAAATCCGACTTTCTTGGGTAAAATTGCACAATATATTAGAGCCAACTATTTTATCCCTGACGCGCGTAAATTTTGGATAAAACCTTCTGTAAAATTTTTAACTAATTATCTTAAGAATAACCAAATAGATGTTGTGGTCACTACTGGTCCTCCACATAGCATGCATTTAATTGGTTTAGAATTAAAAAAGAAAATGGGTATAAAATGGATTTCAGATTTTAGAGATCCATGGACAGAAATAGATTATTTCCATCAATTACCCCTGACTGAAAAAGCGATTCTAAAACATCAACAATTAGAACAAGAAGTTTTAAAAAACTCAGATGCTGTGATTGTAGTTGGTAATACCATGAAAGAGAATTTTCTTCAATATTCTGATAAGATTGAAGTCATTACTAATGGATTTGATACTAACAATATAATTCCTTCTCAAAAGCTAGATGATAAATTTTCAATCACTCATGTCGGATTGATGAATTCAGATAGAAATCCAACAGTTTTGTGGCAAGCTTTACAAGAGCTTTGTGAAACAAATTCAGATTTTAAAAACGACTTATGCATTAGATTAATTGGTAAAGTAGATGAAATGGTTATTCAGGATTTAAAAATCTTTAAAGAGGAAGTTATTGAGTTGATATCATATCTTAGTCATAAAGAAGTAAGTCAACATCAATCAAAGACTCAAGTATTATTATTGAGTATCAATAATGTGCCAAGTGCAAAAGCGATTATTACTGGGAAGATTTTTGAGTATTTACAATCAAAACGACCTATTTTAGCAATTGGTCCAGAAGATGGAGATGCCGCAGCAATTTTAAAAAACACAAAAGCTGGACATATTTTCGGGTACCACAACAAAGAAACTTTAAAAAGTCATATTTTAGAGTTGTATCAAGAGTATAAAAAGAAGAGTTTAGTCATTAATTCCATCGATATTCAACAATATCACAGAAGAGAATTAACGAGTCAGCTTGCAAAATTGATTAAAAAGATAGAATCATAATTTATATGAAAAAAATTGTCACCGTATTAGGAGCAAGACCACAGTTTGTGAAAGCAGCTGTATTAAGTAGGATCATTAATAAACACAAAGCTATTGAAGAAGTAATTGTGCATACAGGTCAGCATTTTGACGCCAATATGAGTGAAGTGTTTTTTGAAGAAATGATGATTCCTAAACCAAAGTATAATTTAGATATCAATAGTATGAGTCATGGTGCTATGACTGGTAAAATGATTGAAGAGATTGAAAAAGTATTAGAAATTGAAAAACCTGATGCATTGGTTATTTATGGTGACACAAACTCTACTATTGCTGGTGCTTTGGCCGCAAAAAAATTACATATTAAAGTGATCCATATAGAAGCAGGATTGCGTTCTTTTAATATGAAAATGCCAGAAGAAATCAATAGAATTTTAACCGATAGAATTTCAGATTTATTAAGTTGCCCAACACAAACAGCTATCGATAATTTAAAGAATGAAGGTTTTGATAATCTACCAGTTTTAATTCAAAAACATGGGGATATTATGAAAGATGCTGTTGTGTATTACAGTCAGTTTTCTGAAGCTAAATCCTCTATAATTAAAGATCAAAAATTACAAAAAAATGAATTTGTTTTAGCAACGATTCATCGTCAAGAAAATACAGATGATGAAGAGAAATTAACAGCAATTTTTGCTGCTTTAGAAGAAATTCATAAAACTCAACCCGTAGTTTTGCCACTACATCCAAGAACGAAAGCTATTTTAAAGAAACTAGCGATTCAACCAAAAATACAATTGATAGATCCTGTTGGATATTACTCGATGTTAGAGTTGTTGAAAAACTGCTCAATGGTTATTTCAGACAGTGGAGGATTACAAAAAGAAGCTTTTTTTAATAACAAACATTGCATTATTGTAAGAGATGAAACGGAATGGATAGAATTGGTAAATCATGGTTTTGCTAAAATTGTAGGAAGCGACACCAGAACTATTATAGAAGCGTTTGAAGCGTATAAAGATTCTAAAAAAGATTTCTCGATAGAATTGTACGGTAACAATGTTGGAGAAAAAATTTATCAATCTATTTATCAATTAATACACTAGAAATTGGGAATTGTACTTAAGCAATCATTTATAAATACATTAATTGTATATCTAGCTTTTGCTATTGGAGGAGTTAATGTACTTTTTTTATATACTAGTTTTTTAGATGGTGAATATTACGGATTAGTAACTTTTTTACTTTCTGCAGCTAATTTAGTGATGCCGATTACTGCTTTTGGTGTTCAATATACAATCATCAAATTTTATTCATCTTACGAAACTAAAATTGAAAGAGATAAGTTTTTAAATCTAGCCTTAGTTTTACCTTTATTTATTGCAATTCCTTTTGGATTCTTAGGAAATGTGTTTTATGAGCAAATAAGTATTTTCCTTTCACAAAAAAATGCAGTCATTAAAGACTACACGTATATTATTTATTTAGTTGCGGTAGCAACAGCTTATTTTGAAGTTTTTTATGCTTGGTCTAAAGTGCAATTACGATCTGTTTTCGGAAATTTCATCAAAGAGATGTACAATAGATTGGCGGTAATGTTTTTGCTCTTTAGTGTCTATTTTCAATTTATTACAGAAGTAGAGTTTATTTACTACTTAACAGGAGCTTATTTTTTGAGATTACTAATTATGATGCTGTATGCCTTTAAATTATACTTCCCAAAAATCACTTTTTCATTACCCTCTAACTATAAAGAAATTCTTAGATATTCTTTATATATCATTTTAGCAGGAAGTGCTGGCGCAATATTATTAGATATTGATAAAGTAATGATTCCTGGTAAAAAAGAAGGAATGGCATTGGCTGCTTATTATTCGGTTGCAGTATTTATTGGAACTGCAATAGAAGCCCCAGGAAGAGCGATGTTACAAATTTTACAACCCTTAACTTCTAAAGCGATTAATGAGAATAATTTTAAGGAGGTAAATAAATTATACAAGCAAAGTTCTATCAATTTATTATTAGTATGTGGCTTGCTTTTTCTTTTAGTCAATTTAAATGTAGATCAATTGTTTGAGTTATTACCTCAAGAATATTCTGGAGGTAAATGGGTAGTATTAATAATTTCTGGCGCAAAATTATTCAAGATGTATTTGGGTATAAACGGAGAGATTATTATCAATTCTAAATATTATAAAATGTTACTTCCTGTAGGTTTAGGAATGGCTTTTTCTGTGGCATTTTTAAATGATTGGCTGATTGATTTGTATAGCACAAATGGTGCGGCAATTTCAACCTTAATCGTTGTACTATTTTTTAGTGTTATCAAGCTTTGGTATGTAAAACGCAAGTTTTCTATTACTCCTTATTCTGGAGAAACAGGAAAGCTGTTACTAATCTTACTACTTGTCTTTTTTAGTTTCTATTTCTGGAGTTTTAACTTTCATCCCATAATTAATATTGCTTTAAATACGATATTAATTTCTGGAATTTATCTCTTTACTGTAGTGAAACTTAAAATTTCTTTAGATATCAATAAATTGCTCTCAAGATTTATAAAAATCTAAAGATAGCAGTCGATACTATCTGCAATGATATGTATTAGTAATCCTATTGCTAGAATTCTACTTTTCTTAGGAATTAATAGAATAAAATAACATCCAATAGCATCATAAGAATGCAATGGATGAAAGTTAATACTACATCTATTAGGGTCAAAAACTGGAGTTGCTAATAAATGATCTAAATCAATAAGCATCGTTGCAATAAGTATAAAATATACTTGCATCCACTTTTTTTTATAAAATAGGATTGCAATCAGAAGCGGTATGATGAAATGAATACCGTAATGTGTCATAAATTTCACTACCATTTAATAAGGATTAGAGAGATCTAATAAACAAAAAACTTGCTTTATAAAAGCAAGTTTTTAAATATGGGGCAAAATAATAATTTCTTGGGGGAAATATTATATGCAATAAAAGTAGCTATAATTTTTTTTATAGATGTTAACCTATGTTAATAGAATTGATTATTTGTAAAGTTCTTTTCTTATTCTGCTTAATTGAACAGGTGTAACATTTAAATAAGAAGCGATATGATATTGTGGGATTAAAGTCTCAATTTCTGGCATATACCTCAAAAGTTTTAAGTAACGTTGTTTAGCATCTAGTAAAGAAAGTTCAAAGATTCTTTTTTCCATTCTAATAAAAAGTCTTTCTAAAATCACATTATATAAATTTGCGAGCTCTATATTAGTTTTAGCAAATTGTTTATACTTCTTAAAATCACCCACTAGAAGTGTACAATCTGTAAGGCAATCATAAACAGTTTCTGTGGATTTTTTAGTGATTAATGAAGAGAAAGCTCCTACTGCTCTTAAGGGTACGTATAATGCACGTATAAATTCCTTGCCTTTTTCATCAGTAATATAGGATCTTACAATTCCAGATTTTAAAACAAAAAAATTAGTTGGAACTTCTCCAAAAGAAGCTAATTTGTCTTTCTTTTTGTATTTTTTTTCTACAAATATTGAATTTAATTGCTCTAAAGATTCTTTCGAAAGAGGGTAAAACTCATTTAACGCACTAAGTAGGTTTTTCATTTATTTTATTCGTTGCGGGGGCAAGAGAATAGCAGTTACAATTTAGGTAATTTTTACATACTTTATTCAGATTAATAACAAAATATTATGTGGTACGACAAACTTTTAACCTCTATAATTAGAATTAAAAATTCGCTTAAGGAAATAGTTTTTAAAATAAAATTAAATATTTAATTATGAGTTATTTAGGGTATAGCTTTTTTCTAATTCTACTAAGTTGAATAGGAGTGATGCTTAAATAAGATGCTATGTGATTCAGTTGAATTAAGCTTTCTATATCAGGAATTTGCTTTTTTAAGTGCAAATACCGTGCTTCGGCATCTAACGTAGAGAGAATAGTTGCTTTATCTTGCATTCTAATAAATGCTTCTTCTAAAAATCGGTTATATAAAATTGAAATATCGTGATGCTTTTGAGTAAGATTGATAAATTCCAGAAAATTACCTTCATACATAGTTACATCAGTTAAACAATTGAATTCGGCCAAAGAAGGTTTACTGTTTAAGCTAGAAATAAGTGAGGTAAAAACAATAGGAGCTTTAAAAATAGTTCTCGTTTTTTCTTTACCGTTACTGTCTAAAACTACAGATCTAGCAATCCCTTTAGTTAATATGAAGAACCTCCCGGATTTTTCTCCTGTACGATAAAGAACATCGTTTTTATTGAATTTTATCTTTGTAAATAAACTGGTAAATTCTTCTAATGATGAATTAGATAAAGAATGATAAGAATCCACAAATTTTTTAATCTGTTCCATGACGGAATATCAATTTTGGTTTAAAAAATTATAGGAGTATTATTTCAAAGTTACATTAACTTTCTCTAAAAAACTAATTGAATTAGGTCCTTCCATAAAAAGAAGGTCAAGGATAGATAGGTTTTCAAGAAAGCCATATTTGTCATCAAACATTTGTATATAAGGTTCGAAATTGTAGTTTAAATTAGATTTAGCACTTGCCAAATGTCTAAAGTCATTCAGATTAGAATCATTATATTCTTTGCTAACTACATGATTTTTTGCTAAATCTAAGGCATCATTTATAAAAAGAAAACTATCTAAAGTTACATCTAAAAGATATTTATATTTTTTTTCAAAGATCAGTTGTAAATCATCTTTATAAAATTCAAAAAAAGGAGAATGACTGTAAGCTATTTTTAACGATTTGTAATGTTGTGTTTGCCAGTTAGAATCTTCAACTAAAATATCTTTGGTTTTTTTTCTTCCCTCAGTTTTTGGATATGACAGTGGTATATTTAGTATTTGTTTCCCATTAGCTCCATAAATATAACATCTATTTCTGTAGGTTTGTTTTTGAAAGTTATCTTCTATTTCAAAAGTAAACGAATCAAAATTCATTATAGCTCCGTATTGAGAAATAGGAGAGAAGTAAGTGGGTAAAAACAACGCCATTATCAGGTAGTTTTTTTCTTTTTCTTTAAGAATGAATAGGCAATATATCCTCCTAAAGCAATCAAGAAATAAAGTAAGTAAGAAACAGGTTCTCCATCACCACCAACGGTTGTAAATAATCTTTCCCAACGAACTTTACCGTTTTCTATACTAAACCAAATTAAAACAGGTTTTCCAACAACATGATCAAAAGGAACGTATCCCCAACTTCTAGCATCTAAAGAGTTTTGTCTGTTATCACCCATCATCCAGTAATAATCTTGCTTAAAAGTATAGGAATTTGCTTTTTTACCATTGATAAAGATATGGTCACCAATAACATCGAGTTGATTGTGCTCATATTCACCAATAATTCTTTTATAAAACGGAAGAGAGTTTTTGTCTAATGTAACTGTCGTTCCTTCTTTTGGAATGTAAATTGGTCCATAATTATCGGTATTCCAACCTAAGCTGGCAACATTTGGAAAGACGCCTCTGTCTAAAACTCCTTTTGGTTCAATTACTTTAATAACACTGTCAACTTCTGAATCTTTTCTGAGTTTCTCAGCAATTTCATCAGTAATATTGGCTTTTCTTTTGAAGGTACTTACTTCTTTAATATCAAGTCTGTAAGCATTAATAATCTGTTGAGGTATTCCGCCATCTGAAGTGGTGATTTTGTACTGATTGTCCTTCACATTTTCAGGATTTTCAATCACGTAATTCATGACGGCTCTATATTGCTCTTGACTTGTAAAGCTAATTACAAACTTTCTTTCAAATTCTTTACTAGTGTATCTTTCTAATTTGCTTGTAGATAACCCTTTGCTAGAATAGATCATGTTATAGAACTGAAGTTTTGCTCTGTCTGGCAGAACATTTCTTTCACCGTTGATATAGACATAACCATCTCTAACCTCTAGTGTGTCACCTGCAATTCCTACACACCTTTTCACATAGTTTGTCTTTTTATCTAAAGGTTTATAATCGATACCTTTACTAGGATCTATCCAATGCGCTAAGGTATCTACAGGCCAGTTAAAAACAACAATATCATTGCGTTTTATCTTTTGAAAACCAGGAATTCTTAAATAAGGAAGTTGAGGTTTTTTGAGATACGATTTTATGTTCTTTTTACCGATAAATGATGTTGGTAAACTATCGTGTAACATTGGAGCTGCAACCATTGTTGATGGAAATCTTGCTCCATAATGAAACTTGCTTACAAATAAATAATCTCCAACTAATAGCGTTTTTTCTAAAGAAGAAGTAGGGATGGTGTAAGGTTGCATCACATACGTATGAACCATCGTAGCAGCTATAATAGCAAAAGCAATAGAGCTCACCCATTCGCCCAAACCAGTTCTTGGCTTTAAGCTTCTATCAGCTTTGTATGGTGCGTCAGTTGCGTAATTAATATAGAAAAGATAAAAACCAAAAGTTAGTAAAACTAAAGCGGTATCCTTTCTTTTATTAAAGCCAAAACTTCTTGCAGTTTCTATCCAAAGAATTGGAAACATTAACTGATTTACTATTGGAAAGAACAATAAAAACACCCACCACTTAGATCTTTTTATAATCCCTAATAAAACAACTGCATTATAAATAGGAATTGCAGCTTCCCACGCTTTCCTTCCTGCTCTTTGATATAATTTCCAAGTTCCAGCAAAATGAATTACTTGTACTAGTATGAAAAAAATAAACCACTCAGTAAATGTCATATTTTGTATTTTTTACTTTAGCTATCAGTTACAAATAAAAGAAAATGTTACGGTTTTTAACCAATGTTTAACACATCTTTCATGGTGTAGACTCCTTTTTTATTAACTAACCATTCTGCAGCAATTACAGCACCTAATGCAAATCCTTTTCTGCTGTGTGCAGTATGTTTTATTTCTATAGAATCGATTTCTGATTCATAGGAAACAATATGTGTACCAGGAACCTCTGGAATTCTTTTAGCTATAATTGGGATGCTATTTTCGTTAATTTCTGTTTGATTTTCTTTTAATTCCCAGTTACTTTTTGAAGAGTTGTCAATAATTCCTTCTGCTAAGGTAATTGCAGTTCCACTAGGTGCATCTAATTTTTTTGTATGATGAATTTCTTCAAGCTTGATGGAATAATCATCTAAGGACTTCATCATTTTTGCTAGTCGCTGGTTCAGTTCAAAAAAAATGTTAACTCCAATACTAAAATTTGATGCATAAATAAAGCTTCCGTTATTTTCTTTACAGATAGCAATAGCATCAGTATAGTTTTCTAACCAGCCTGTTGTACCAGAAACAACTGGAACATTATTTTGAAAACAATTGGTAATATTTTTTAAAGCAGCTTCTGGTATACTAAAATCTATTGCAATATCAGCAAGAGTAATATCGTACTTCTCATCTCCTTGAATTCTTAAAACAATTTCATGTCCTTTTTGTAAAGCTATTTTTTCAATTTCTTTACCCATTCTTCCATAACCTAAAAGAGCTATTTTCATGTGTTTTATTTAATTAACTTTTAAAGTCACGTAACATCCATAAAATTATTTCTTTCAAATTTAAAGTTATGAATAGATTTTTCATTTTAAATTATATTTAAGACTAAAACCAACAGTTGGTGCTTCTAATCTGAAAGGATTATTTACCATTGTAGGATTTACTGAAAGATTATCACTAGCATCAAATTGCAATAAATGTGCATTAACACTGGCTTCAACAATTTGTAAAACATAAATTAAAACCGTTGATAAAATTGATAAATCTCTATTTCCTCTTAATGTTTTTTGGGCACTTTCTAAACCGTCAATAGAGATAATCTCTGTTCCGTCATCGAGTGTGAATTCATCTTGTAAACCAGCTTTTCGTTGTTTAAAAGCTCTCCTGTATCTTTTGTATTCACTATTATTATCTAAGTAAAAATAAGTACTAGTTCCTAAAGCGGCCCAAACGATGGGAGCTTTCCAGTATTTCTTATTGTAAATCTGTCCACCTCCAGGAAAAATGGCAGAATAAAAAGCTGCTTTTGAAGGAGAAAGAGGATTGTATATTCTATTTGGAGTTAGTCTAGATGTTTCAATGACCTCTTTTTTTTCAAAAGCAGTAGAGTCTTTTTGACCGAAAGAGTAAAAAGAGCAAAGAAGAAAAGAGATTCCTAATATGACGTTTTTTTGAAACACTTATTTTAATAAGTTTTTAATTCTTTCAAAATCTTCTTGAGAATGAAATGGTATCGAAATTTTTCCTTTACCTTTTGAGTTAACAGTGACATCTATCTTATGACCCAAAAACGAATTAATTTCAGGTAAACTTTCTTTGATGTATTTTGGTAAAACTTTCTTAGTTGCTTTAGCTGGAGATTCACCAGCTTTTAAATTTTTTACCAATTCTTCAGTTTGTCTAACTGAAAGTTTTTCACGTAAGATTTTTTCGTAAATATCTAATTGATCTTCTGAGCTTTCAACGTTAATTAATGCGCGTCCATGCCCCATAGATATAAAACCATCTCTCATTCCTGTTTGTAAAATTGGATCGAGTTTTAATAATCGTAAATAATTTGCAACGGTAGATCTTTTTTTACCAACTCGTGTGCTTAATTCTTCTTGTGTGAGTTGGATTTCATCAATTAATCGTTGATAAGATAAAGCAACTTCTATAGGATCTAAATTTTTACGCTGAATATTTTCAACCAATGCCATTTCTAGCATTTCTTGATCGTTAGCAATTCTTATGTAAGCCGGAATCGTTTTATTTCCAATCAATTTAGAAGCTCTAAAACGTCGTTCTCCTGATACTAATTGAAATGATTCACCTACTTTTCTTACAGTAATAGGTTGAATAACTCCTAATTCTTTTATAGAACTAGCAAGTTCACGTAAAGCTTCTTCATCAAAATAAGTTCTCGGCTGATAGGGATTTACATCGATGGTTTCTAAGCCAATTTCAATGATGTTTCCTACTACTTCTGTAGCAACAGCTTTGATGTCTGATGTGTCTTTAAGTAATGCGGATAGACCTCTTCCTAGTGCCTGTTTCTTATTGGCTTTTGCCATAGTATTGATTCTTTTTTAAGAGTTCATTTGCCAAATTTAAGTAATTTACAGCACCTTTGCTTGTTGCATCATAGGCTATAATACTCTCACCATAACTTGGCGCTTCTCCTAAACGTGTATTTCTTCTAATAATTGTGTCAAAAACCATGGTACTAAAGTGCTTTTGTACTTCATCTACTACTTGATTTGATAAACGTAAACGAGAATCAAACATGGTTAATAATAATCCTTCAATATCTAAATCTGGATTGTGAATTTTTTGAATACTTTTTATTGTATTTAATAATTTACCTAAACCTTCTAGTGCAAAATATTCACATTGAATAGGAATGATTACTGAGTCGGCTGCTACTAAAGAATTTAAAGTAATTAAACCTAAAGACGGAGCACAATCGATAATTATATAATCATAATCGTTTCTAATTTCTTCTAGAGATTGCTTAAGCATGTATTCTCTATTTCCTTTATCAACCAATTCTATCTCAATGGCAACTAAATCTATATGAGAAGGGATGATGTCTAAATTAGGAGACGAAGTTTTTAGAATGGCATCTTTAGCTGTAGCTGTATGTTCTAACACTTGATAAGTGCCTAGTTCTATAGCTTCTATATCAATACCTAAGCCAGATGATGCATTGGCTTGTGGATCTGCATCTATCAACAATACTTTCTTTTCTAGCACCCCTAATGAAGCTGCTAGATTAACTGAAGTAGTTGTTTTTCCAACACCACCTTTTTGATTTGCTATTGCTATAATTTTACCCATTAAATTCTTATGCTTTCAACAAGTAAATTTACAATTAAATCCTATTTTTAGAAAGCAAAGATGTTAACAAAAACATAAACTTTCAAGTGTTTGATTTACTTGTATTTACGTTGTGTTTTTTAAAGTTTTTAAACAATTAACTTGCTGTTTAAAAAAAGATAATTTCTAGATTACAGCTTACTGAATTAAGAGTTTCTTACAGGGATGTTTTTTAAAATTTCTAGCGTAAATTTCCAAAATTTTTGAACTGAAGAGATGCTTACTCTTTCATCTGGTGAATGTGCACCTTTAATCGTTGGTCCGAAAGAAATCATATCCATGTCTGGGTAATTTTGTCCAAGAATTCCACATTCTAAACCTGCATGACAAGCAACTACATTTGCTTTTTCTTGAAATAATTCTTCATATAACGGACTTAAGATTTTTAAAATCTCAGAATTCACATTAGGTTGCCAACCTGGGTAAGAACCAGAGAATTCAACATTAAAGCCAGACAACTCAAAACAAGAACGCAATGAATTTGCTAAATCATATTTTGAAGATTCTGAAGATGATCGTGTTAAGCAAGCAATCGTTATCTCACCATCTTTTACAATTATCCGTGCAATATTATTGGATGTTTCTACTAAATCTGGAATGTCTGAACTCATTTTATAGACGCCATTTAAAGCAGCATACACTGATTTAATAAATCCTTCTTGAACTCCTAAACTCATTGTTTTCTTAGGAGAATCAACAGGAATAATATCAATAGATAAATTTGGTTCTATTGTTTTAAATTCACTTTTAATAGTTTCAATTAAAGCATCAATTTCAAAAAGGAAAGGTTCTTTAGAAATTTCGTCAATGACAATAGTTGCAAAACTTTCTCTTGGAATTGCATTTCTTAGACTTCCGCCCTCTAACTCAGCAATTCGCAGACCAAAATGTTCAAATCCATTATAAAGTAATCGATTCATTATTTTATTTGCATTCCCAAATCCTTTATGAATATCCATACCAGAATGCCCTCCTTGTAAACCAGTTGCCGAAATTTTGAATGCGATTGTTTTTTCTGGTGTAGTTTCTTCTGTATAATTTCTTGTTGCTGTTACATCAACACCACCAGCACAACCCATGTCTATTTCATCATCTTCTTCAGTATCTAAATTTAATAGAATTTCGCCTTCTAAAAGACCACCTTTTAAACCCATAGCACCAGTCATTCCTGTTTCTTCATCAATGGTAAATAGCGCTTCAATTGCTGGATGCTCAATATCATTTGAAGATAGAATTGCCATAATGGTTGCAACACCTAAACCATTGTCTGCTCCTAAAGTTGTTCCGTCTGCCGTAACCCAATCGCCATCAATTAACATTTTAATTCCTTCTGCTTCAAAATCAAATACAGTATCAGAATTTTTCTGATGTACCATATCTAAATGACTTTGCATGACAATCGTTTTTCTATTTTCAAAACCTTTGGTTGCTGGTTTTGTTATAATTACATTTCCAACAGAATCTACGATTGTTTTAAGATTTAAATGTTTACCAAAATCGACCATAAACTGAATGACACGTTCTTCTTTTTTTGAAGGACGAGGAACTGAATTTAAATCAGAAAAATGATTCCAAAGACTTGTAGGTTCTAATTTTCTAATGGCTGAGTTCATATGATTTGGTTTATATAGGTTTCTTGTAAAAGTAAAAAATCAAAATTTGGTTAGTGAATTTCTAAGACGATTTCTTCGATATTTTTTCTAACTTTTTTCTGATTGTTCATGATATCATCTTCTGCTCTAAATCCAACAGGCAAGACTAATACAGAAGTCAAATTCTTTTCTTGTAAGTTTAGTAGTTCATCGTATTTTTCTGGAATAAATCCTTCCATAGGACAAGAATCTATTTTTTCATTTGCACAAACAGTTAATAAATTACCCAATGCCAAATAAGCTTGATTTTTTCCCCAAGAAAGTAAATTGTCTACAGATTTACTAGCGATGGTGCTTTTTAAATAATCTCTGAATCCGTTGATAATTTCATCCGGAGTATTTCTGATTTCTTGAACTCTTTCAAAATATTTCTCTACATCAGATTCATCAAGTTTTGTATCGATACAAATTACGAGTAGGTGAGAGGCTTGAAGTACCTGTTGTTGATTCCAACTATGCGGTACTAATTGTTGTTGAATTTCTTTATTTTTAATAATAACTAACTTAATAGGTTGCAAACCATAAGAGGTAGCTGTTAGATTAAATGCTTTTTTTAAAGTATCAATTTGAGCATCTAGTAAGAATTTTTGATCATCAAATTTCTTTACTGCATATCTCCATTCTAGATTTTCTATAGTATTCATTTTTATTAATTTTTTTTGCAAAAATACAACCCTTCACCGTTCTAAGAATTCTTTTCGTATTAGAAAAATCAATATCCACATAGAGAGATGTCTTTTTTTGATTTTTTTGTATCTTGAAAACAAAAAAAAGCGATGAAAGAGGATTTTCTACACTATTTGTGGAAGTATCAACTATTTGATATTTCTAATTTAACGACTACTCAAAATGAATCAATTTCTATTCTAAAACCAGGAGCTTATAATTTGAATTCTGGCCCCGATTTTTTAAACGCTAAAATTGATATCGAGAATCAATTATGGTTTGGTAATTTAGAAATTCATTTAAAATCATCTGATTGGTATTTGCATCAGCATGAAACAGATAAAAATTATGATGCTGTAATTTTACATGTTGTTTGGGAGTATGATACCGATGTTTTTATTAAAGATAGTACTCCGATTGCTACTTTAGAATTGAAAAACATCGTTAGTAAAAATGTCTTAAATAACTATCAAAAGTTATCTTCAAAAAACACCCAATGGATTCCTTGTGAAAAAGAACTGCATACCATAGATTCATTTCTTTTAAATAATTGGTTAGAGCGATTATATATTGAACGATTAGAAGATAAATCGAAAAGCATTGCATTGCTTTTAAAAGCATCAAAAAATGATTGGGAAGCTGTTTTATTTCAATTATTAGCCAAGAATTTTGGATTAAAGGTAAATGGTGATTCTTTTTTGAAATTAGCAAAATCAATTCCGTTTTCTATCATTAGAAAAGAACGAAATGATTTGACAAAGTTGTCCGCTTTGCTATTTGGTCAGGCTGGTTTTTTATCAGATAATGTAGAAAGCTATTATCATACTGAATTGAGAAATGAGTTCAAATATTTACAACACAAATATCAATTAACTCCTCTGTCTAAGCATGAGTTTCAATTTTTTAGAATGCGACCCTCCAATTTTCCGACTGTTAGAATTGCGCAATTGATTGCTTTATATCATCAGCATCAGAATTTATTTTCTACAGTAATCAATATAGAAACAATAGAAAATCTTTATATGTTATTTACAATTGAAGTTTCAGAGTTTTGGAATTCACATTTTACTTTTGAGAAAACATCTAAAAGATCTAAGAAGAAGTTTACCAATTTATTTCTTGATTTAATCTTTATCAATACAATTATTCCTTTACAATTTACTTATCAAAAAACGACCAATTCTATTGATGAAGAACGATTATTTGAAAAAATGAAAGGTTTAAAACCAGAGAAGAATAGTATTATTTTAAAGTTTTCAGAATTAAAAATTGTAGCTAAGAATGCTTTTGAAAGTCAGGCTTTATTAGAGCTTAAAAATAACTATTGCGCATCTAAACGATGTTTAGAATGCGCAATAGGAAATAAACTTTTAAGAAGTTGATTTATTTTGTGATGCTAATTCTAATACAAACTTTTAAACTTAGTTGGATTTGTTTCGTGCATCATTTCGTAGATTTTCTCAAAGATGTCTTCTGCTGAAGGTTTTGAGAAGTAATCTCCGTCTGTTCCATAAGCTGGTCTGTGTGCTTTGGCTGTTAAGGTAGCTGGTTTGCTATCTAAGTATTGGTACCCGTCTTGATTTTCTAAAATTTCTTGTAAAAGATACGCAGAAGCTCCGCCCGGTACATCTTCATCTACCACTAATAATCTGTTGGTTTTAGCTACAGATTTTACTGTATCGTGATTGATATCAAAAGGTAATAAACTTTGAGCATCTATAATCTCTATATCTATTCCTACTTGAGTTAATTCTTTAGCAGCTTCTTCCACTATTCTAAGAGTAGAACCATAAGAAATAACAGTCATGTCTTTTCCTTCTTTGATAGTTTCTACCACGCCAATTGGTGTTGTAAATTCTCCAAAATTAGTTGGCACTTCTTCTTTTAATCGATACCCGTTTAAACATTCTATTACCAATCCAGGATCATCACCTTGCAATAAGGTATTGTAAAAACCTGCGGCTTTGGTCATGTTTCTTGGAACTAAAACATGAATTCCTCTAATATTATTTATGATTCCGCCCATTGGAGAACCAGAATGCCAGATTCCTTCTAATCGATGTCCTCTAGTTCTAATAATTAAAGGTGCTTTTTGTTTTCCAAAAGTTCTATAACGTAGCGTTGCTAAATCATCACTCATGATTTGCAATGCGTATAATAAATAGTCTAAATATTGAATTTCAGCAATCGGACGTAATCCTCTCATTGCTAATCCTATTCCTTGGCCTAAGATTGTAGCTTCACGTATACCAGTATCAGAGATTCTTAATTCTCCATATTTTTCTTGTAATCCTTCTAATCCTTGATTTACATCACCAATCTGACCTGCGTCTTCACCAAAAATTAAAACTTCTGGATATTTTTCTAGAATTGCATCAAAATTATCTCTCATTACAAGCCTTGCATCAACTTTGGTTGTTTGCGAATTGTAAGTTGGATCTACCTGAGGAATATTGGTAGAAGCTTCTTCAGTTTCACTTAATAAGTGTGACGAATATTTTAATTCAGCATTTTTTATAGAAGATTTGATAAACTTCTGAAGTTCTGTTTTTTCAGCAAAATCTTCATCTTTTATATAGCGCAACACCTTTCTTGAAGCTGATAAAACATCTTTTCTAATAGGTTCTACGATACTTGTTAAATCGTTTTTAAGTTTGGTGATAAAAGTACCGTTACTACTTTTAATTGCAATTCTTTCTAAAATATCTGTAGCAATTGTTACTTCAGATTTTACTTCATTAATAAAAGCATTCCAGGCATTTCTTTTAGCTGTGCTTACTTCTTTCTTTGCCTCTTTTTCTATCGCTATTAATTCGTCTTCAGCAGAAACAAATTTTAAAGTATCTCCATGACCATCTTGTAATTCAAAATCTAGAATCCATTGACGCATTTTTTCGATACAATCAAATTCTTTTTCCCATTGTAAACGTGCTTCGTCTTTATATCTTTCATGAGATCCAGAAGTAGAGTGGCCCTGAGGTTGGGTTAATTCTTTTACGTGAATTAAAACAGGTACATGTTCTTCTCTTGCTATTTTAGAAGCTTTAATGTAGACATCAATTAGTTGTACATAATCCCAACCGTTTACGACAAAGATTTCATAACCATTAGTGTTTTTATCTCTTTGAAAACCTTTTAAGATTTCCGAAATACTTTCTTTGGTAGTTTGATATTTTGCATGTACTGAAATTCCATATTCATCATCCCAAACACTCATAATCATAGGAACTTCTAATACTCCAGCTGCATTAATGCTTTCAAAGAAAATACCTTCACTAGTACTCGCATTTCCTATGGTTCCCCAGGCAACTTCATTTCCTTCATTAGAAAAGTTAGAAAGATGTTTTAAACCATCTACGTTTCTAAATATTTTTGAGGCTTGTGCTAATCCTACTAGTCTTGGCATTTGACCAGCGGTAGGAGAAATATCTGCACTTGAATTTTTTTGATTGGTTAAGTTTTTCCAGCTCCCATCTTCATTTAAACTATGGGTTGCAAAATGCCCACCCATTTGTCTACCAGCAGACATGGGTTCTATTTTAATATCTGTATGGGCGTATAAACCTGCAAAAAATTGTTGCGCGTTTAATTCACCAATAGACATCATAAAGGTTTGATCTCTGTAATAACCAGAACGGAAATCACCATTTTTAAAAGCTTTTGCCATGGCAAGTTGTGGTATTTCTTTACCATCACCAAAGATTCCGAATTTTGCTTTACCGGTTAATACTTCTCGGCGTCCTAATAAGCTACATTCTCTACTAATTCTAGCAATTCTATAATCGTTTAAAACTTCGTTTTTAAAGTCGTTAAATGAGATTTCAGTAGCGCTAGAGGTTGCAGTAGTATTAGTCATAATTCAATTGCTTTTTAATGTTTGGCAAAGGTAGCTTTTTTGGATGAAATTTAAAAATATATCTTAAAGCTAAGAATAATTCAACAAATAGGTGCTATATGTTAAATTTATTGCGAATTTTATAAAAATCCACGTCTAAAAAAGTTGAAAATTGCTTTAGGTCTTGCAACTAATACAAATCGAATACTCTTAGAATAGCCACTTCTATTTAATTCCCAACCATTATTTGAGTATAATGGTAGATAGAATTCTAAGATATTGTGAATGAAATTTAATCGAATTCCATTTTCATAGGCGAAGAAAACACTATTTCCTCTATTTTTTAGAAAAGCTACGTCTGTGTAAATTTCAAACCACCTCCAAAGACCAATACTTGAGTTAAATGAAACCAGAAATTCATTAGCAAATCTTTGTTCTAGAACAGATTTAAATCCACCTTCAGCCATAATAAACTGTTGACTTAAAAGTCCTGTACTTTCTGATCTTCCTATGTAATTTAATTCAAATAAATAATCGTTTGCTCTGTCTAAACCAAAACTAAAAAAATCTGAATTGGTGTTGTTTGATAAGAATGCACCTGCGTAGAATCTAAAATCTAATTGAGTGTTTTTTGCTGTTAATTTTCTAAAACGAGCTTCCCCCATTAATTTAGAATAATTACTAGCGATTTCTGTTCCTAAAGAATATTTAAAACCTTTAATAATATCTGGCTTGTTATAAAAGTATCTCAGTTTAAAAATACTGTATTTGTCAGAATCTGTTTGCGAGTCTCCAATGGCAAGTTCTCTATTAATATTTAATAACCTAGCTGATAAAAAACTACCGCCAGCATCTCGCAAACTTTTTCTTCTAAATTGTAAGGTTACAGCTTGGTTGAATGTGCTGTAGGGTAAATCTTCTGCGTATTGTAAATTACTACCAGATAAAGAATAAAAAATTCTTTCAACTTTAGATTTTTCAAAATACTGAACATAACGTGTATTAAAAGTTCCATTTAAAGAACTACTTTTTGTTCCGTATTGAGGTGTTATTGAAAACTGAAAATTTCTAGCTAAGATAGGCCTATTGTGAATTTTTAAACCTAGTAAAACGCCATCATAAAAATTGTATTTTATGTTGGGCTGTAAATATAATTGATGATAATAAGGATCGTTAATGTCTTTGTATAATTTGAATTGCACAGGTTTATTTAAAATATTTTTCCCAACTTTTCTCCAGTTATCCATAGAATTGAATTCAGGGTAGGAGTTTTCAAAATTTAAAGAAAGTCGATCATATCCATTTTTAGGAACGGCAATAATCTCAGTACTGTCGATATTTGTAAGCCATTTTTTAAACATGACTTTTTTATTTTTAATTCCATATAAGGCAACTGGCGCGGTAATATTTCTTTTATTTTTGATAGTAACATAAACAGAATCTCCTTTGATTGCTGCTTTCTTAATTGTATAATCTATCTTTTTATCTGTTTGTAAATAGTCACCAAAAAACCATTTTAAGTCTTTATCAGTTTTAGAGGAAACGATTTCTCCGAACTCGTTACTTCTTGCAAATGAAAGTTTATTTTTTAAATAAAACTCTTGAAATGATTGTTTGATAATTGAATCTCCTACATAATCAGCTAAATATCGCAAACCCAATCCAGCTTTGTATTTACTTACAATTTTTCGATTAAAGTTAGATAAAGAATCTGCTCTAGTATTTAAAGGTTGATCTAAAAATTGACGTGCACTAAATTGATAAACAAAAGGATATTTATCATTAAAATTAAGCTTTGAAAAGTTAAAACTTCTAAATCCCCAAATTTTTGAAATATTACCAGCTAGTTTAATTTCTGGATAATATTTGGAAACATAAACCATCATTAAGTAAGCTTGTAAGCCATCTGTAAGCCAATAATCTTTTCTTTTGTCTAACAATAAAGTATTGTCGATGTATTTTTTTGACATGGCTTTTAACATGGTTAAATCCCATTCAAAAACATCTGGAAAAGGTCTTATGAATTTCGGAAGTTGGTTTAGTCCGTAGATTGGATTTTTACTTTGGGATGCTTTATCGATGAAAATTTCTTTATGCGGATATTCCCCTAGAAATTGTTTAATAAAAAGTAGTTGTCTATTTAATATATCTTTACTCAGACTTTTATTCACAGCCTTTTTATGCAAGTCTGTTTTGATATCAATATCAGTAGTTTTAAAAGACTTGAAATTATCAATTGTATCTATATTTAAAAGAACTTCTGTTTTGTTTTTCCCTATCAGTAAATATTCGTTTAGATCTCCCTTTGAAGTTTTGTATTCATACAAATTTGAACTTAAAAAGTAATGCTTGGGTAATGAGATTTTTACTTCATAATTACTAACATTAGTCAATAAATCATCCATATTTAGATTGCTCATGATTTTCCAATCATTTTTAAAAACAGCGGGTGTTAAATACCAGTATCTAAGATGATACCCTGTTTTTGTTTTCCCGTAACTTGTAAATTTAGCATTGGGTATTTTAACCTTGTAAGCAATATTTATTTCAACAGAATCTCTAGGTTTTAAAGGTTGGTTTAATTGTATTTTAATAACATCTATTTGATTATTTTCTAGCTCAAAAAATGAAACGGTTTCAAAATTAACGGTTAGATTGCTGATTGCTGTATATCCTCTATCTTTTTCACTCGCAAAATATAGAGATTTATCATAATCTTCAATAAGTCTCCTAGATAGTGGTGCTTTAATATTTTTGTAACCATTTGCCCAATCATGAAAATAAATTTCAGTGAACGTAGAATCAGAATTGTTGTGATAAATAATTCGTTGATTAATTTGAAGAATATTTTCTTTATCATCTAATTTAACATCAATAGAAATCTCGTGTTCTTGACCATTCATATTGGCACAAGAACAGACGATAAAAAATAGTATGAATATGTTTTTTTTCAATTAGATTTTAACAAACTTTAATGGTTTGTTCAAGTTTTGTGCCGAAAGATAATAAATACCACTTAAAAGTTATTGAACATCTATTCGTAAAGAAGATGTTAGTTAATTATTAATAGTAATTGTTTTTCCAAGCTGACTATAGATACCATAAGTACTTAATTTCTAGAAGTTTGGTTTAAACTGATATTTGTCGTAGAATTTATTTAGGTGTTCAATAGCTTCATCAGCGGTATCCACAATTCTAAATAACTTTAAATCTGCTTCACTTATATTTCCTCGAGTGATTAAGGTGTCTTTAATCCAATCCATCAATCCACTCCAAAAAGAAGTTCCGACTAAAACTATAGGAAATCTTCCAATTTTTTTAGTTTGAATAAGTGTAATTGCCTCAAAAAGTTCATCTAAAGTTCCGAAACCACCGGGCATTACAATAAATCCTTGAGAGTATTTAACAAACATTACTTTACGAACAAAGAAATAATCGAATTCTAAATTCTTGTCTTTATCAATCCAAGGATTGTCGTGCTGTTCAAACGGTAATTCTATATTTAAACCTACAGAAGTTCCTTTTCCACGATGCGCACCTTTGTTACCAGCTTCCATGATTCCTGGTCCACCACCTGTTATAACTCCATATCCGTTTTGAGTTAATTTAAAAGCAACTTCTTCTGCCAATTCATAAAATGGATCTCCTGGTTTGGTTCTTGCAGATCCAAAAATGGAAACTGAAGGTCCAATTTTACTTAGTTTTTCATATCCTTCAACAAATTCTGCCATGATCTTAAAAATAGCCCAAGAATCATTGGTTTTGATTTCGTTCCAAGTTTTTTGTTGCAGTTTTTCTCTTATTTTTCTGTCGTCATTTGTCATGTCAAAAATATTTTCTAATTGCAAAGATAGAATGTAATAATGAGGAAATGAGAATGGAGAAGAAAAATTATGATTCTAAAGTTTCAAAATCTAATTTTAAATATTTTGTAAAGTTATATTCTAGAATATTTGAAATTTGTAATAAACGTAAAATATCTAATTTAGTTTTCCGTTTTCTAATTTATAATAAGAATTCTGACTCATATTTAATTTAGCAGACATTTCGTATTGTGTAATCTCTTTTTCAACACGCAAGTTTTTAATTTTTTTTAATAGTACGGTTACTTTTTCTTGTAATGGATTTTCTAGCATTTTTTTTACTTTTTACTTTTTACTTTTTGCTAATGTATTGTCTTTCTGCCAAATAAAAAATAGCTTTTTAGATTCACTATAAATGGGTAGAGAACTCCCCAAAATTAGGGAGTCGAAAAAGGAGTAAAAAATAGCTTGTGGCTATTGTATTGGTAATAAATGCATTGTAGTTTTATAACATCAATTGCAATTGTAGTCATAAAAGCTATGGGTGACTATAAAAAAATCATACTTTTATTAACTTGAAGATATGTTTGTTTGGTGAAAAACAAATATTCTAAACAGACTATTTTCACAATTGTTTATGTAATGAAAAAAATAATTTTATCGTTAACTTTATTGATAACATTTGGCTTAAGTTATGGAATAAATCCAAACGAAGTGAAAAATAACGATGATTACTCTCTTTCTGAAGAGTTAATTATGACTCCTGATTATAGTAGTGAGATTAATTTATTAGAGACTACTACAACTAACGTATATCCAAATATTTGTGTAAGTATTGGAGCTGCTGTTTTTGCCGCTTCCCAAGAAGCAGGTGATTCATTAAATACCTCATTGACTAATGCATATAACGCGATGGAAGCATGTGATAAACTAATTAAGGTAGCGATTTTAATGAATCTATAGGATTTTTATTTAAGTCAAACTGCTTAAAACGATAATTAACCTCTACTTTAACTAATAAATTTATTATGAAATTTTTTATATCATTTATTTTAGTGTTAGGATTTATATGCAATTCAGAAAATGTGTTTTCTCAGAATGGTGAATTTTTAAAGATTACTTATGTTAAAGGTTTTCATTCTAGACTTGATCCTAATAAATCCAAGTTTCATAAAAAAGAAATCAGTAATATGAATTTATTATTAGATAGTTACTCTAAAAAAATAACATATCAATTAATTATAAATAATGACCATTCCTTATTTATTCAAAATGAATCTAAAATGGAAAAATCTGATATTGGATTCTTCAAGTCAGCAAGCTCAATTGGTGGAACAGATGGTAGGTTTTATGTAAGTAGAAAAGATTCTATTTATCTAAATAAAAAGCATTTTGGAGATGAAGATTTTTTAGTTAAATTAAAGATTAAAAAATGGAAAATCACTGATGAATTTAAATTCATCAGTGATTTTAAATGTTATAAGGCAATTTCGGAAGATATAGTATATAATACCAAAGGTACTTTTAAGTTTCCTGTAATAGCTTGGTTTTGTCCTGAATTGCCTAGTTTTTTTGGACCTGCAGGATACTTCGGATTACCAGGGTTAATATTAGAATTAGATAACGGTAAAATGAACTTACTTGCTACTAAAATTAATTTTTTGAAATCTAAAAAAGAAAATATTAAACCTTTTAAAAAAGGAATTAAATTAACACAAAAAGAGTTTGATAAACTTATGGAGGAAAAAGCAAAAGAAATGTTTCCAAGTTATTTTAAAAAAAAGAATAAATAAACCTCTCCTAAATGTAAGTATTCCAAAAAGTGATTAAATACAACTTATAGCTATTGTTTTGATAGTTAATAAATAGTAGTTTTATAACATCAATTGCAATTGTAGTCATGTAAGCTATGAGTGACTGTAAAGAAATCGTACTTTTTTAATAACTAGAACTATTTTACTACCTTTCTAAACATAAACTAGGGTATGAAAATGGTTCTTAAATAATTTATGATGATTATATACTTGTTTAACCCAATTATTTATTGTATATTTACTTAGTTAAACAACGATACTATGTGTAAATCTAGCCAAAAAAAATCATTCACAAACTTAATAGAAGTTATGATGCACTTTTCTGATGAAAATATTTGTAAAGAGTATTTAGAGCAAATGCGTTGGGGTGGTAATATTGTTTGTCCTCATTGTGATAATGACGAGAAGATTTACACTATGAAAAAGAATTACAAGTGTGCTAAATGTAGAAAGCAATTTTCAGTAACTAAAGGAAGTATATTTGAGAATAGCGCAATACCATTGCAAAAGTGGTTTGCAGGGATTTGGTTGATTACATCGCATAAAAAGGGAATTTCGTCTTTACAGTTAAGTAGAGACTTAGGAATAACCCAAAAAAGCAGTTGGTTTATGCTTCAAAGAATACGTTTTGCAATCAGAACAAAGTCTTTTAGCAAACCTCTTGCAAATACAGTAGAAGCAGACGAAACCTATGTAGGAGGTAAGAATAAAAACAGTCATGCGAATAAGAAAGTACCTTTTTCACAAGGTAGAAGTACTAAAGACAAAACCCCTGTGTTCGGATTGGTAGAAAGAAATGGTAGAGTTGTAGCAATGAAAGTTTCAAACACTACTCAAAAAACTATCCACCCAATTATTAAAAACTTAGTTTCTAAAGATGCTAATTTAATGACTGACGAATGGAAAGCATATAAAGGTTTATCTTCTTTTTACAATCATGCATTTGTAAAACATGGAGAGGGTCAATATGTTGTTGGCGATGCCCACACAAACACAATAGAGGGCTTTTGGTCGTTGTTTAAAAGAGGAATTATAGGAATTTACCATAATGTAAGTGCTAAACATTTAGATGCTTATATTGATGAGTTTGAATATAGATACAATACACGTAAAAATACCTGTTCTGATAGATTCGACAATATGTTATCTTTGTGTAATTCACGATTAACATATAACCAACTCACAGCATGATGGAGACATTTTATTTTGGAAGATTAAATTACACAAGAAATGACAATAGAGATTTAGATAAGAACTTACTTTTAAAAGAATTACTAAAATATGGTAATAAATTTAGACCATTAAAAAAGGTAAATTATCAATACGGAATATTCTCTTTAGAAGAAATACATGACCCAAATTTAGGATTAGTGTACACTGGTGAGTTAGTAAAATATCAAGATTTAAAAGAAGAGCCTGTTGTTAAAGAAAATAAACTGTCTATTGAATATATTGAAGATGTTATATTAGGTAGATCAAGATTTTATTTATTAGATAAAACACATTTAATAGCTTATAACCCATACGGTAAGATAATTAGTCCAAAAGCCTTTTGTGAATCATTTGTTGGTATTTTGATTGGTGCAGACGATACATTTGATATTGACGCAGAGATTTATCCAGTTAACTATGAATATGAGTTTATGAGTTTTTTACAATCTATGAGAACTTTAAATAAACTAGAGATAAACTTAATGCCCTCAAATCCAAACAGCAGGGATTTATGGGATGATATTGATGAAAGATTGAGAAGTATGAATGTTAAGAGATATAAGGAAGAATTTGTCGCTAATAAAAACCAAAGTCTTGAAATTGATGAAAGAACTGTAAATAAAATTACTATGGCTCAAGATGGTTATGGTAAAGCAAACGGAGAAGGTACTGACCAAGATGGAAATCAAGTCGAAATTAGTACTGATAGTAAAGAATCGATTACAAAAAAGAGTATTAATAAAGACTTAGGTTTAAGAGAGCAATTGAATGCTATTAAACAAGTTTTCGAAAGAGTTATTGAAAGATTTAAAAAATGAAACTTATAAAAAAGTACTTATTATCTTATGATACGCTTGTAGCTGTTTTATTAACAGTAGGTTGTTTTTTGTTTTCGCCTCAATGGATTAGTGGAGATTTGATAAAGGATATATTAAGCATGGGTATTGGGGTGTTATCAATAATTTTTTCAATTTTCTTTGCTGCCTTAGCTTTCATTATTGGAGCAAGTGACGATGAATTTGTAGGTTTTTTAGAAGAGTATGGATTATTCACTAAGCTAATTAATACGTTTAAATGGACTGTCGGAAGCCTATTTGTTTCTTTGTTTTATTCTATAATAGTCTATATTATAGCGTCTTTTAAGCTTTCTGAAAGCAAAGATTATGTTTTTAGTGAGATATTGTTAGCAGGTTTTTGTTTCCTTTTTTTTTACAGCTTGATAGCTACAATGATTTCTACTAATGATGCTATAAGGTACTCTAACAGGCGAATTAAATTTGTTAACTTAAAAAGAAATAAAGATGACAAATAAAAAATACGAAAAGCCAATAGAATTGAATATGTCTTTTGATGAAGCAATACAAAGGTTATCTAGTGTAAAGAAAACCGAAGTAGAGTCTAAAATTAAAAGAGTTAATTCTAAAAAAAGAAAACCGTAAAAAATTTCTTCTTCACGGTTATTCAATAGAAATTAGTCTATTTGGGTTAATCTAGTATATAGTTACCTAATTTATATTATGAAAAAAATAATATTAAGTTTAGTTTTTGTGTTTACAATGGGAACTATGGTAAACGCGAATTCAAAAAATGCAACAGCATTTAGTTTGGATTGTCATGAATATGCAGATATTACTCAAGGGATATCCTTATTGGCTGGGTTTTCTTATGGTGATTCTTTGAGTATTTCGGCAAATGCATACTCTGCTTGTGTAGGATATAATATGTCCAGTCTTGTTGAAATTGAAGAAGATGAATTAATTGACTGGAGTGAATAACTTGTTTATACAATAATAAAAACCCGATAATATTATTATTGGGTTTTTTAAACCCTATCATAAAATGACAAAAAGTATTAAATTTTTTATTTTATTAACTACATCTGTAGTCTTTTCTCAATCTAATTTTGAAGGTCAGGCACTTTATTCAGTATCGACAACACCTATTGATATCAATATTTTAACAGATAAAGAATTGCCAGAATCAATGAAAAAGTTAACAGAATCTTTATTTAATCCAAAAGATGATCTTAATTGTATTTTATACTTTTCAAAAACAGAATCTATTTTTTTTAAAAGTAAAAAATTAAATAATCCAAATAAAAAGAAAACGATCACAGATATTTTAATTGGAAATGGGAAGTATTATGCAGAAGCAAAAAAGAAAAAAATACTTCAACAAAGAGAATTTATGGGAGACCTTTTTTTGATTGAATCAGAATTTTTTAATTGGACTTTAACTCAAGAAGAAAAGAAAATAGGAAAATATACTTGCTATAAAGCAATAGGTGTTCGCATTATAGAAAACAGTAAAGGAACTTTTAAGAAAGATGTAATTGCATGGTATACACCAGAAATTCCAACATTTTTTGGACCAAAAAATTATTGCGGATTACCTGGTTTAATTGTAAGTTTAAAAGATGGAGATTTATTCTTTAATTTAAAAAAAATTAAATTAAATCCAAAAAAGAAAATAAAAATTAAAAGACCTTCTAAAGGTAAAAAAATGAGTTTACTTGAATATGAATTACTTATGAAAAGACTTTTTTATGAGAAAAAAAATAATTAATTAAATCATTACAAATGATTTAATTAATATAAAGATTTGGGTTTTTAATTTAAAATAAAACTTATTAGACTAATGCACCATAAATTTATTTATTTTATATTATTACTGATTTCTTCAGTTGCTTTTTCTCAGAATATTACTTTAAAAGGAACAATAAAAGACAGTCTGCAAAATCTCTTGCCTTATGCCAATGTGATAACTAAACCCAAAGACCTTTCTAAAAACTTACAATTTGCTATTACAGATGAAGAAGGTTATTATAAATTATTATTTGCCAAAGGAGATACTGTTTCTATTTCTATAAGTTATTTAGGATATAAGCAACTAAACTACCAATTTATTGCAATAGAAAACACCACAAAGAATTTTATCTTACAAAAATCATTAGAACAGTTAGATGAGATTATCATAGAAATGCCTGTTACCGTAAAAGGAGATACCACTACGTTTAGAACCGATAAATTTATTACAGGAGAAGAACGGAAACTTAAAAATGTTTTAAAGAAATTACCTGGTGTAGAAGTTGCTAAAGACGGTAGCATTACTGTGCAAGGTAAAAAAGTAACCCAAATGTTGGTTGATGGTAAAAAGTTCTTTGGAGGTAATTCTAAATTAGCGGTAGAGAATATACCCGCAGATGCGGTAGATAAAGTACAAGTGATAGATAATTATAATGAAATCGCTTTTTTAAAGAGTTTAACAGATTCTGACGAATTAGCCATGAACATTCAATTAAAAGAAGATAAAAAACGCTTTATCTTTGGCGATATAGAAGCAGGTAAAGGAAATCAAAAATTCTATAAAACACATACCAATCTATTTTATTATTCACCCAAAACCAATTTAAATTTTATTGGAAACTTAAATAACATCGGTGAGAAGACCTTTACTATTAAAGATTACCTGAGTTTCTCTGGAGGAATCAATGCAATTTTTGGAGGAAATTTTAATTTTAGAGGTGGTGAGTTTTCTCAATTCTTAGAAAATCAAGATGTTTTAGCAAGCAGACAAAAATTTGCAGCCTTAAACATTACTAAAACAGCCACAGAAAAACTAGATGTTTCTGGATATCTTATTTTTTCAAAATCTGATATCGAGAACTTTTTTCAAACTCAAAATGATTATACAACATTTAATGAATTTAGAGAAAATAGAACACAGGCAGACAATTTATTAGGAATTGGAAAATTAAATTTAGAATATGCTGCCAATAGTAAAGAACAATGGTATGCTAGAACACAGGTGAAAAGAACAGAGAATACCAAAGAGAATACCATTTTATCTACAATTAATGATGTTAGTAATACCATTGTTTCTGATAGAAATTTAGTGGTGACTTCCCTCAATCAAAATATAGAATGGCATAAAAGACAATCTGAGAAACACACGTTTTCTGCTGTTATTAATTATGACTATCGGCAAAATGATAACACGAACTTTTGGCAATCGGAAGATGCTATTTTACAAGGTTTAATTCCCATAATAAGTCAAGATGTTTTGCAAATACAACAAATAAAAGATCAAAGAAAGCAACATTTTGATGCTGTTTTTAAGCATTTTTGGGAACTTAATAATAGCAATCATATTTACACTACAGTTGGTAATACCTACAAATATGAAAGTTTTACAACACAAGACCAGCAAGAATTAGTGGATGGGAGTATTAATGATTTTTCTTTAAACGATTTTGGGAATCAATTAGATTTTAATCTGAACGATTTTTTTGTAGGAATGCATTATAAATTTAGAACAGGAATATTTACGATAAAACAAGGGGCCGAAATTCACAACTATAATTGGAATGTACATCAACTTACAAATACAAGTAAAAATAAATGGGTTTTATTACCTGATTTTTTAGCAAAAATAGAATTTAATAAATCAAAGAAGATTCAAATTAATTATAATCTAAAAACTTCTTTTTCAGATGCGAGTAGGTTTGCAAACCGTTTTTATTTGCGTTCTTATAATTCTGTATTTAAAGGAAATGAAAACTTAGAGAATAATCTTTACCATACTGCAAGAATTTATTATAGCAGATTTAGTTTGTACAGAGGTTTAATAATGAATGCAAGTGTAAATTATTCTAAACAAGTAAAAGGAGTTAGAAATACAGTAGAATTTGATGGAATCAACCAGTTTTTAACAGCTAAATTATTTGATAATCCTTCAGAAAACATGAATGCTAGAGGTTCTATTTATAAAAAAATAAAGAAAATTAGATATAAGTTTAACGGTTCGGTATCAACGTCAAGTTATATTCAAGAATTAGACAATACGCTTCAAACAAATAAAAATAATAATTATTCTTATAGTGTTGGTTTAGAAACATTGTATGATGATTTTCCAACTATAGATATAGGTTTTAAGAGAAGTATCGGTAACTTTATATCCAGTAACAGAACCTCTAAATTCACCACCAATGAACCATTTGTAACAATTGATTACGATTTTCTAAAAGGCTTTATTTTTTCTTTTGATTATACACTCTACGATTTTAAGAACAAAGCTTTAAATCAAAGGAACACCTACGATGTTGCCAACTTTACCTTGTCTTACAGAAAAGAAAATAGTGCTTGGTCTTATAAAGTATTCTCAAATAATATGTTTAACACAGAATTTAAAAGAAATAGTTCTTTTTCTCAATTTTTAATTTCTGATACCAAAACTTTTATTTTACCTAGAGTTTTAATGTTTAGTATTGGCTATAATTTATAATTCCTTTTTCAAAAACTGAGCTGTGTAACTTTTTTTGTTTTTCACTATTTGTTCTGGTGTTCCTTTGCACAGCACTTCACCACCTTTTTTACCGCCTTCCATACCAATATCAATAATATAATCAGCTAATTTGATGACATCCATATTATGCTCAATAATCAAAACAGTATTTCCTTTATTGGCTAATTTATTTAAAACTTCCATTAATACTCTAATATCTTCAAAATGGAGTCCGGTTGTTGGTTCATCTAAAATATAAAAAGTATTTCCAGTATCTCGTTTAGAAAGTTCGGAAGCTAATTTAATTCGTTGTGCTTCTCCACCTGAAAGTGTTGTAGATTGCTGACCTAGAGTAATGTATCCTAATCCGACATCTTTAATGGTTTTCAGTTTGCTATATATTTTAGGAATCAATTCGAAAAACTCTACAGAATGATCGATAGTCATTTCTAAAATATCTGCAATCGATTTTCCTTTGTATCTAATTTCTAAAGTTTCTCTATTAAAACGTTTTCCTTGACAAGTTTCGCATTCTACATGTACATCGGGTAAGAAATTCATTTCAATCACACGAACTCCACCACCTTGGCAGGTTTCGCATCGTCCTCCTTTAACATTGAAAGAAAATCGTCCTGGTTTGTATCCGCGAATTGATGCTTCAGGTGTTTTTGCAAACAGGCTTCTAATTTCACTAAAAACTCCTGTATAGGTTGCAGGGTTTGAGCGAGGTGTTCTTCCAATAGGAGATTGATCAATATCAATGACTTTGTCTACATGTTCTAAACCTGTAATTTTTTTGTAAGGCATTGGTTCTTTGACGCCTCTATATATATGTTTGTTTAAAATAGGATAGAGGGTTTCGTTGATTAAGGTAGATTTTCCACTTCCAGAAACTCCCGTAACACAAATCATTTTTCCTAGTGGAAATTCTGCAGAAACATTTTTTAAATTGTTTCCTGAAGCTCCTGTAATTTTGATAGATTTCCCATTTCCAGTTCGTCTGGTTTTTGGAACTTCAATTTGTTTTCTGCCAGATAAATAATCAGCGGTTAATGTATTGTGATTTATAATCTGTTTAAAAGTTCCTTCACTAACAATTTCTCCACCGTGAATTCCTGCCCCTGGACCAATATCAAAAACAAAATCGGCGTGTTCAATCATGTCTTTATCATGTTCAACTACTAGAACCGAGTTTCCAATATCTCTTAATTTCACTAAAGAATCAATCAGTTTCTGATTATCTCGTTGATGTAACCCAATACTTGGTTCATCCAAAATATACAAAACTCCAACCAATTGTGATCCAATTTGTGTGGCCAAACGAATCCGTTGTGCTTCACCACCCGACAATGATTTAGAAGTTCTGTCTAAAGCTAAATAATCTAAACCGACATCTAATAAAAACTGAATTCGAGTTCTAATTTCTTTTAGAATTTCAGTAGCAATAATGAGTTGTTTTTCAGAAAGATTTTCTTCTAAATTTTCAAACCAATTGGCCAGTTCATTAATGTCTAATTTGGCAAGATCACTGATGTTTTTATCATTGATTTTAAAGTGTAGGCTTTCTTTTTTTAATCGATTTCCTTTGCAAGAAGAACAGGTAACTTCATCCATAAAACCTTTTGCCCAACGTTTGATAGATGTTGTTTCACTTTGTTTGTACTGATTTTCAATAAAGGCAACAATTCCTTCGAAATCTATTTCGTAATTACGAGTAATTCCCATTGTTTTTGATGCAATTGAAAACTTCTCATTTCCTCCATGTAAAATAATGTCTAAAGCTTCCTTTGGAATCTCCTTTATAGGATCACTAAGTTTAAAATTATATCGCTCAGCAATGAGTTGTAATTGTTTAAAAATCCAACTATTTTTTTGTTCTCCTAAGGGTTCAATTCCTCCAGATTTAATGGAAACCTTATGATCTGGAATTACTTTGGTAAGGTTAATTTCATTGGTGATTCCTAAACCATTACAGCTTGAGCAAGCTCCTTTTGGAGAGTTAAATGAAAACGTATTAGGTTCTGGATTAGGATAGGCTATTCCTGAAGTTGGACACATTAACTCTCTACTGAAATAACGAGGTTTTTCATCATCTACATCAATCACCATTAAAATGTTATTTCCAGTATACAATGCAGTTTTAATGGTTTCTTCTAATCTTTTTTCTGAAGTTTCATTCACAATTAATCTATCTATGACAACCTCAATATCGTGCGTTTTATATCTATCTAAACGCATTCCTTTTTGGAGTTCTTTGATTTCGCCATCTACACGAACTTTTACAAAACCTTGTTTAGAAATCTGTTCAAATAATTCTCTATAATGTCCTTTTCTTGATTTAATTAAAGGCGCTAAAACAGCTATTCTTTTGTCTTTAAAATCATTTAAAATTAAGGTTCGAATTTGTTCATCACTATAGCTGACCATTTTTTCTCCAGTGTTGAAGGAGTATGCATCAGCAGCTCTGGAGAATAATAAACGTAAAAAATCGTAAATTTCTGTAATCGTTCCGACTGTAGAACGCGGACTTTTATTAGTAGTTTTTTGTTCTATCGAAATTACAGGAGATAATCCATCAATTTTATCAACATCAGGTCTTTCTAATCCGCCTAAAAACTGACGAGCATACGCTGAAAAAGTTTCTATATATCTTCGTTGTCCTTCTGCATAAATCGTATCAAAAGCTAACGATGATTTTCCACTACCGCTTAAACCAGTGATTACCACTAGTTTTTCACGAGGTATTTTTACATCTATGTTCTTTAGATTATGAGCTCTAGCTCCGAAAACTTCAATATATTCTTGGTCTTTCAATGTTGGTAAAATTCAGAAAAACGCAAAGTTAAAGAATCTAGCTTGTTTTTAGTGGTAAACTAAGAATCAAAATCACTAAAAGTAGTATCTTGCATTAAAATTTAACATATGAGTATAATACATTCAGTTAGACATTATTTTGAAAGACATGGCTATCATGTTTCTTCTCGTTTGGCCGATCGTTTAGGAATGAGAGCTCAAAATGTTAGATTGTTTTTTATATACATTTCTTTTGTAACTGTTGGATTGTCTTTTGGGTTCTACTTAACTATGGCGTTTTTACTAAAATTAAAAGATATGATTTATACCAAAAGAAGCTCTGTCTTTGATTTGTAATTTTACAAAACAAGAATATTAAAAGAATTAATTATTAGCTAGAAGCACTGTTTCTTCTTAGAAAAAAGTCAAATAAAAAATGAAATCTATCTTTAAATCGAAATTTCAGAAAGCTTTATTTCTTTTAGTTCTTGTAATAACGATAGGTGTTCTTGGTTATATGTTTCTTTCAGGGTATTCATTTGTAGATGCTTTGTATATGACCGTTATTACAGTTTCTACTGTAGGTTTCGGTGAGATTGAGCCTTTAAATGACCAAGAAAAATTATTTACTATATTTTTGATTACAATAAGTATCATTAGTTTTGGTTATACGGTTTCAGCATTCACAGAATACATTATTAGCGGCCAATTATTTCAACAATTAAAATTGAAAAAAGTGCAAAAAAAGATCGAAAAATTAAACGGGCATACCATTATTTGTGGTTTTGGTAGAAATGGAAAGCAATCAATGATTAAGTTGCAAAATTATAAGCAGGATTTTGTAATTATTGAAAAAGCAGATGATATAATTAATACCATAGATTTAGATGGATATTTAAATGTACAAGGAGATGCTACTACTGATGAGGTTTTGATAAGAGCAGGAATAGAAAGGGCTAACAATTTAATCACAGCTTTGCCATCTGATGCTGATAATTTATTTGTGGTTTTGTCAGCAAGACAATTAAATGCTAATTGTAGAATCATTAGTAGAGCTTCAAATGAAAGTTCTTATGATAAATTAAAAATTGCTGGAGCCAACAATGTAATTATGCCTGATAAATTAGGAGGTGATCACATGGCATCTTTAGTTGTAACACCTGATGTAATTGAATTCGTAGGAAGATTAACAATAGAGGGTGAAACCACCGCTAATTTAGAAGAAATCTCAGTAAATGATCTTCCTCAAAAATATTTGTATAAGACAATTTTGGACTTAGATCTAAGAAAAAAGACAGGATGTACCGTTATAGGTTTTAAGACTCCAGACGGAAATTATATAATTAATCCAGAAGCTTCAATTGAATTGAAAGAAGACGCCCATTTAATTGTTTTAGGAAGACCAGAGCAGATTATGAAACTTAGAGAACTTTTTTAATGAAGAAGATTGTCATTACAGGAAGCAATGGATTATTAGGGCAAACCCTTGTAAATCTTTTATTAAAAGAACCAAATTCTTATCAAGTTTTTGGTTTGTCACGAGGAGAGAATAGAAGTGGAAGAGATGATTTTTCCTACCATAGTATAGATATGACTAAACAAAAACAACTAAGAGAGTGTTTGCTATCAATAAAACCTGATGTTATTTTGAATACAGCAGCAATGACCAATGTTGATGCTTGTGAAGATCAAAAGGATGAATGTCAACAATTAAATGTTGAAGCAGTAAAGTATTTGACTCAAATTACATCAGAATTAAATTCTCAGTTAATTCATATTTCTACTGATTTTATTTTTGATGGTTTGAAAGGGTTTTATAAAGAAACAGATAAGGCACATCCTTTAAGTTTTTATGGAGAATCAAAATTAAAATCAGAAGAGATTTTAGTCAATTCTGATGTTCATTATACTATTTTAAGAACCATTCTTGTATATGGTAAAGTAAAAAATCTAGGAAGAAACAATATTGTTTTGTGGGTAAAAGAAATGTTGGAAAAAAACAAAGAAATTACCATAGTTGATGATCAATACAGGATGCCAACGTATGTAGAAGATTTAGCAATGGCATGCAAAATATCAATTGATAAAAGTGTTCAAGGGATTTTTAATATTTCTAGTAATCAATTATTAAGTGTTTTTGAAATTGCGCAACAGATTGCTGAAGTCTTTCAATTAAATTCATCATTAATTAAGCCGATTTCTACTTCAACACTAAATCAAAAAGCTCCTCGCCCTGCTAAAACGGGCTTTGATTTGTCTAAAACAAACAAAGAATTAGAATTTTATCCTACATCATTTAAAGAGGATTTACAAAGATTTAAACAAACCTTAATCTAAAAAATACTTTTAACATCCAAAAGTTGTTCGGAGTTCTATTTTTTAAGATATTGCGGTCAACTAAAAATTAAAAACTACTATTTCTTATGAAGAAAAGACTTCTATCACTACTATTATTAGTAAGTCCATTAGTAACATTTGCTCAAGAAGCAGGGTTAGATCAAAAAATTGATAAAGCATTTGGAGATGCAACAGGTTGGTTTGTACAATTCATATTCTATCAAATTCCCTTTACTGATGAAATAAGAATATATTGGGTATTGTTTCCTTTAATTCTTGGAGCAACTTACTTTACGTTTTATTTTAAGTTTATCAATTTCAGAGGTTTTTTTACTTCCATAAATATAGTGAGAGGTAAATACGATGAATTAGATCATCATTCTGCTGGAAAATCAGAACTATCAGTAGATGGAGATGTTAAAGGAACGATTACAGATGAAAGTCAAGAAGGAGAAGTTTCACATTTTCAAGCATTAACAGCTGCATTGTCTGCTACTGTAGGTCTAGGAAACATTGCTGGTGTAGCTATTGCGGTATCTATTGGTGGTGCTGGTGCAACTTTTTGGATGATAGTTGCTGGTTTCTTAGGAATGGCATCAAAATTTGTAGAATGTACACTGGGTGTAAAATATAGAGATGTTGAAGCAGATGGTACTGTTTACGGAGGACCGATGTATTATTTAACAAAAGGTTTAAAGAATAAAACTTTAGGTAGAATCTTAGCTGGATTATTTGCCATTTTTGTCATAGGAGGATCTTTCGGTGGTGGAAATATGTTTCAAGTTAATCAAGCTTTTCAATTAGTTGAGAATATTACAACTCCTTTAGGAGGAGTTTCTTTTTTACATGGTAAAGGTTGGTTATTTGGTTTGGTAATGGCAATTCTAGTTGGTATTGTAATTATTGGAGGAATTAAAAAAATAGCAAAAGTTACAGACAAAATTGTTCCATTTATGGTGGCAATTTATGTGGCAGCATCACTCTTTGTGATCTTTGCAAATTATGATATGATCGGTAATGCATTTGCACAAATATTTAATGGAGCATTTAGTCCAGAAGGTGTTGCAGGTGGAGCAGTAGGAGTCTTAGTTCAAGGGTTTAGAAGAGCAGCTTTTTCAAATGAAGCAGGTATTGGTTCTGCTTCTATAGCGCATTCCGCAGTAAAAACAAAATATGCAGCAAGTGAAGGAATGGTTGCATTATTGGAACCATTTATTGATACCGTAGTAGTTTGTACAATGACCGCTTTAGTATTAATTATTACTGGAAACGTAGCTGCAGAAAATGCATCTTTAAACGATGCACAAGCAATTTTATTAACTTCAGGAGCATTTGAATCTGCAATTTCATGGTTCCCATATGTATTAACTGTAGCGGTTGTGCTTTTTGCATTTAGCTCTATGATTTCTTGGTCTTATTATGGATTTCAAGGATGGGTTTATTTATTTGGTAGATCTAAGAAAATGGAATATACGTATAAAATTATCTTTTGTGTATTTGTAGTTATTGGAGCAGCAGCAAGTTTAGGATCTGTTATTGGTTTTTCAGACGCGATGGTCTTTGCAATGATGGTACCCAATATGATTGGATTAGTAATTTTAGCACCTAAGGTGAAAGAAGAATTAAATAAATATATGAAAGTCATTAAAGCGAAAAAGGCTTAATACAAAAAAAAAA
>TARA_R110001632_G_scaffold218199_1_pt1 | contig 71247 bp, 55 predicted proteins | sample TARA_R110001632 | Tara Oceans TARA_R110001632 (sample SAMEA4398266) | marine metagenome | biome: Polar Biome; feature: [SRF] surface water layer (ENVO:00010504); material: water (ENVO:00002006), including particulate matter (ENVO:01000060) such as... | depth 5 m
ATTGTCACTTTTCTTCGGAAGAGATACAAAACCCGGCTTATGCGTCATCTCACCAATTTTAGATGCCGCTTGATTATCTAATCGATAGTTAAGCGGCTTTCTAAAATCAGCTCACCTGACTTCAAATTAAATCATGACAAGTAAAAAATGCTGCGCGGTTAGTTACACGGTACTGATTTTCACACTCCTTATTTCACTCTAAGATTTATTTATATCAAGTTTATTAAGTTTGTTCCCACTCAGCACTTAGTAAAATTGCTATTACATATCTCACTGTGCAATACATTTCGGCACAAGTTTTTTCTGATAAATTTTCAAGTTCAATCTTTAATTGTTGAAAAATCTACGTTCACTTCAAAGCCATCCTTTTGTCCAGTCGCTGGCGAGCTGAATGTCATAGTTGCACCTACGCCGGTTACTATTGCATCGGCAATTGCTAATCCAAGTCCCATGCCCTGAACTGAAATATTCGACCGAACAAAACGTCGCCGCAATTGCAATAATGTATCGGCTGGTATAACACTAGCTGCATTGACGATATTCAATAAGCCGTTGCAAGAAAAACTGATCTCAACAGGTTGAGATTTGCCGCCATGTTTTATGGCATTATCTAGTAAATTTCGAATCAAAATAGCGAAAGCATCTGGATCTATGGCAGACATATATTCTTTGTTTTTTGGCAATGTAAGGGTAATTATATTTGTTGGATTTAATCGTTGTGAATCGCCGACGAGTAATTTTAATAGGCTAATAAGATTGTGTTTTTTAGCTGACAAAAGCCCTCCACCTTCAGCTTTGGCTAACTGCATTAATTTTTCTGATAAGTTCGATAAGCCTCGTAAAGTTGTTTCAAGCTTGGCCATTTTATCTTGAGTTGAGCTTGTTGAAACCTCTAGCTGTAAGCGTTGAACTTGGGCCAAGGCTGTTGCAATAGGTGTTCGTAATTCATGAGCACTGTTTGCCGTAAATGATCTTTCTGACTCAAGTGCTCGTCGCAACCGATCTAGTAAACTATTAACAGATTCGGCGATAGGAATAATTTCAGTGGGTAACCCTTCGACTTTGACTGTTGTGAGATCGCCACTGCCACGGGATTCAATTTCATTTCGGTAAGCCAGAATATGACGTAAACTATAATGAACAAATACCCAGCTACCGATAAAACAAAGAGGGATGAGCAATACTAATGGCCAAAATAGCGAGGTAGCCATTTCTATGATTGCTTCTCGTCTTTGCTTCAGAGGTTCGGCAACCTCAATGTGCAATGTGTTTTGTACTGCTGAGGCGCCATAAAATCGATATGTCGTTGACGAATTAAACCCTATAAGAAGAGTTTGATTAAAGATGGCAGGATCAGCATTATGAGATTGCAATAAAATCTGTCCTAGGTGATTACGAACAAGATAGATAAGGCGCTCATCATGCGCTTTAAATGACATTATTTGTTGCGCTTGCTCGGGGTCTTCTCTGTTAATTATTTCAACAACCGCAAGCGGCATAATACGTTGAGCTGTTTCTGCTAGTGAGCTATCAAATAGTTCATTAAGTTTGTTTTTTGACACATAGACGGCACCTGACAGGGCTAATATCCACAGTAAAGTCACGCCAATAGTTAAGCCAATTCCTAACGTTTTTTGAAGACTTTGTGACTTTTTTGTTTCTGTTGCAATCATGTATTTTCCAGTCTTGATGATCTCATGCGGTAGCCCAGACCACGTACTGTCTCTAACTGTTCCTTTCCCAACTTTTTACGTAGACGACTGATATAAACTTCAATTGTATTGCTTTCTATTTCTGCACCAAAAGCATACAAGTGATCTTCTAATTGTGATTTTGACAGTAAAGTACCCGGTCTTTGAATAAATGCTTCAAGCAATGCCCATTCCCTAGCAGTTAAATTGACCGCAATACCATCGCGAGAGATAATATGTTTAGTTAGATCAATCTCCAATGTTCCTATGTAAACCTTTGGATTTGGATTGCCTGCATATCGTCTGGAAACGGCGGCTATGCGAGCGGAGAGTTCTGATAGATCAAAGGGCTTTACAAGGTAATCATCAGCGCCGGCATTTAATCCATTTATACGGTCAGAAATTTGATCTCTGGCGGTTAATATAATTACAGCTGTTGTGTCGCCTACTTTACGTATTTTCTTTAATAAATCGATCCCACTGCCATCGGGCAGCATTAAATCAAGAAGCAGCAGATCATAGTGGGTTGTACTAAGGCTGGCTTCGGCGTTGGAAATACATTTCACCCAATCAACCGCATGGCCTTCATCAGCAATTTGACCCTGTATCACTTCACCTAAACCTTCGGTATCTTCTACCAATAATATGCGCATTTTGTACCTCAAAACCTTATCAGTAACCTTGATAATACCCCAAGTTCCTGACAATAAACTGAAAATAAAATTTAATATATATCCAAACAACCTCAAGGGGCAGCATTAAGCTTGAATTAGAAACGCTTTAGGTAGGCATTGATTGAAGAGAAGGGTTATTCAGGATAATTGCTCGTGCATTAAACCTCATTGCTTATTTTAAGCTTATTGTCAGGAATCAAGGATACACTGAGCATTCAATGAATTAATGAGGTTAATATGAAACAGCACATACTAAGTATAACGCTCACGCTAATAACCGTTTGTATTTTCATTATCTGGGGTTGGAGCTATACGATGAATACCATAACAACGCCTTCGTTACCCTGGGAAATTTATGATAATAGCCTATACCTTAGTGGATTATTGGCCATTGCTTTAATGTCAGTGACCATGATGCTGGCTACTCGCCCAGCTTGGTTAGAAGCACCATTCAATGGCCTTGATAAGATATATCGCCTTCATAAATGGATGGCGATTTTAGCGGTAGTGTTTGCTGCCCTTCATTGGCTGATTGAAATGGGCGATGACGTAATTAAGTCTCTATTTGGGCGAGACGGTCGTTCACCTGAGCAAGATTTTTCAGGATTTATTGAGATGATGAGAGATGCTGCTGAAGACGTTGGAGAGTGGGCTGTATATCTTGTTTTTGCCATGCTTGTGCTAACGCTTTGGAAACGTTTTCCTTACAACATATGGCGCTATGTGCACCGTGTGATGCCGATACTTTATTTATTAGTGGTTTTTCATGCTGTATTGTTAGCTCCACTGGTCTGGTGGCAACAACCTGTAGGTTTGTTAATGGTGCTATTACTAATCGGGGGCAGCATCGCCAGTATCGTCTCACTAAGTGGGAAAATAGGACAATCACGGCAAGTGCAGGGTGCGATCAATGCAATTTCAACGATGTCAGCGGGTATTATTGAAGTTGAGTGTCAACTGAATAAAAAGTGGCAAAGGCATTGTGCAGGACAGTTTGCTTTCGTTACATTTAATCACACTGAAGGGGCTCATCCTTTTACAATTGCGAGTTCGGATCACGGTGACGGCCAAGTTACTTTTCAGATTAAGGCACTAGGCGATTATACCAAACGTTTAGAACATAAATTAAAGGTTGGACAATCAGTTACAGTCGAAGGTCCTTATGGTCGATTTAATTTCAAACCAAAAAATACCACAGCGGAACAAATATGGATCGCTGGCGGTATTGGTGTAACTCCCTTTTTAGCAAAGCTTGAAGAGCTGAAAAATAAGCCGGGACAATTGCCCTTGACTCAAATGCATTATTCTTGTCGTGATAGCGCAACAGATCCCTTTGTTAAGCGTTTACAAGAGGCTTGTATCGGTTTACCTCTTATTCAATTGCACATTCATGACAGTAATAAAGGCAAAAAACTGACAACAGAGCAACTGTTAACTCAACATTCAACAAAAGGCATGATGGAGGTATGGTTTTGTGGGCCGACTGGATGGGCAAGAATATTAGAAAGTGAATTACGAGAAATATTACAAGGAGCATTATTTTTTCATAAAGAGGCATTTGAACTGAGATAAAACTAAAGCGGTATTACTTTCAGTTTAATGTCAGCAATGCTGTTTATAATAATCATAAAGCAACAGGAGATTCACCATGAGTAAATCAAAAGTAAGAAATGCAAAAAAGAAACTAGTTACACTTTTAATCAGCTCTTTTTTTGTAAGTGGCGCAGCATGGGCTGACGATGATTGCACTGATCCGGTATCAGAGTGGCAACCTCGAGAACAACTACGTCAGATAATTGAAGACCAAGGTTGGAAGGTTAATCGCATCAAAGTGGACGATGGTTGTTACGAAGTTAAAGGAGTCGATCGAAAGGGAAACCTAATAAAAGCGACATTTTCACCCGCGTCACTAAAGATTAGAGAACTTAAAATTAAATTTGCTATGTCAGGTGACGCCAGTGATTACTTAGCTCTAGGTACGCCAACGCACTCAGAAAATAACCCCCAAAAAAATAAACAAAAAAACAAACCTAAAGTCACCATCGATTGAATACTAAAGAGATAATACAATGAAATATTTAACTATGACACTGTGTTTTTTTTGCTCCTTTGCAATGAGTACTCAAACTTCAGCGCGCGAAATAAGTCTTACTACCGAACTACAAAACTATCGTGGTGACGGAGCATATTTAGCTGTTTATTTAACCAATGCAAAAGGTCAATATCAGCACACACTGTGGATTGCTGGACAAAAGTCAAAGTATTATAAACATTTAACCGGTTGGGCACGTGGCAGCCGAATGCGCACCAGTGAATATGATGGACTGACTGGTGCGAGCGTTACCAGTGGCAAGACATTAACGATAACACTTGATCTGCCTGATAGTTATATTGACTCGGGTTTTCAGCTTAAAGTAGATACATCCGTTGAAGACATGCGTGACAATCGCAATGATGTTGTAGTGCCATTGACCACCTTAGGTGCCGGTAAACCCTCCGCTGGACGAGGCTACGTCAAAACTTTCACCTACGCATTTTAAAAGGCTGCCTTAGGAGTTAGCTATGCTACGTAAATTTCACTCTTGGTTTGGGTTAATATCAACGGTGTTGGTTGTGTTACTTTCTATTACTGGTGCGGTTCTATCGGTTAATCCCGTTATAGAGTTCGCACAAGTGAAGGTAGTGGCAACACCTTCAATCAGTGTTGCTGAGTTAACTGGCAAGCTGGCATCTAGCCACCCAGATGCGGAGCAAATACAGCGCACCCCCTCAGGAAGTATTATCGTTTATTACACTGAAAATGGACAAACCGGGGCAGATTTAATAAACCCAATAACTGGTGAAACTATCGAGGCTTATTCAAACTCACCTGTTATGGTTTGGCTGAAAAAATTGCATCGTTCATACTTACTTGGCTCGCTTGGACGTATTGGCGCAGGTATTACAGCTTTTATTATACTGCTGTTAACCATTTCAGGTGCCATCATGGTGACCAAGCGACTTGGTGGTTGGCGTCAAATTTTACGACCTATTCAAGGTGCTTTTAGGCAGCGCTTACACTGTCAGATGGGCCGAGTAGCCGTTCTTGCGCTGATGCTATCGGCCACTACTGGTCTGTATATGTCTGCAGTGACCTTTGAATTACTACCTGATTATCAATCATTAGAACCCGTTTTTCCAGAAAGTGTAAAAGGTGATTTACCTGCATCAATCGATACGCTTACCGCTTTAAAATCTATCCCTATCAGTGAGCTTAGAGAATTGGTTTATCCTTACAAGAACGATCACAATGATGTTTATTCAATTACTACGCATCAAGGGCGCGGGTTTATTGACCAATCTACAGGACAATTATTGTCGTTTAAACCCTTCAACAATAAGCAAAAATTGTATGAATTTATCTATATGCTGCATACGGGCGAAGGACTTTGGTGGCTCGGGTTACTATTAGGTTTAGGCGCACTAGCAGTGCCACTAATGTCGTGGACTGGCATTCAAATTTGGTGGAGTCGCAGAAGGTCGGCCACGACGATCAACAACAATACCGCTCTTCGTAGTGCCGATACAGTAATATTAGTTGGCAGTGAAGGAAATAGTACTTGGGGCTTCGCTAAAACCTTTCATAATGCGCTTAACTTAGTCGGTTATCGAGCTCACACAATGTCAATGAACAACTTTGCGAATAATTCTGTGAGTTGTTACTCAAATATAAAGCAGCTATTTATTCTGACCGCGACCTATGGCGATGGTGGTGCACCTGCTTCGGCCAGTCACTTCCTGACCCAGTTAGATAAAATGACTGAAATACCAGAGTTTCTCGTTGCGGTACTGGGCTTTGGCGATCGACAATTTCCTGGTTTTTGTCAATATGCAAAAGATGTGCAAACGGCACTTACTGCTAAAGGTTGCTCACAATTACTGCCACTCGATACCATTAACAGACAGTCGCCGCAGGAGTTTTCCCGTTGGGGCAACACTGTGGGTAGGATGATCAATACCGAGCTGTCGCTGCTTCACACTCCGAATTATCCTAGCTGTACGACACTATCGCTCGTCGAGCGAGTTGATTACGGCGCTGAAGTGAAGGCGCCAACGGCTGTGTTACGCTTTAAACAATCTGCTGTTAATAAAGCTCTACCACATTTTGAGGCAGGTGACTTAGTTGGTATTTTAGCGCCAGGCAGCAAGGTGGCCCGATTTTATTCCCTCGCTTCTGCATCGAAGGATGGCATGTTGGAGATCTGCATACGCCTTCATTCCGGTGGATTGTGTTCGAGTTTCCTCCATTCACTATCTGTTGGCGACAGTATCGAGGCTTTTATCCAGCTCAATCCGAGTTTCCGCCCCGCTTCTGGTAAAGCTCCGATAGTGCTGATTGGAGCAGGCACAGGTATTGGACCTTTGGTCGGTTTTATCCGCAATAATAAATCACACCACCGCATACATCTCTATTGGGGAGGGCGTAGTCGACAGTCAGACTTTCTCTATGAGTCTGAGCTTAATAGTTATCTTAAAGATAGGCGACTGACAGAGCTGAACACCGTGTTCTCCCGTAGCAACAACCGCTCTTATGTGCAAGAAAAAATCGCTGTTGATAGTTTAGAGATACGAGGATTAATAGCAAAAGGGGCACAGATTTTGGTCTGCGGAGGACGAGATATGGCAAGCAGCGTCATGGTAGCATTGGACGAAGTAATAGCACCTATGGGCATAGACGTACTAACGCTCAAAGCCCAAGGCCGTTACCGTGAAGATGTTTATTAGTTTGTTCACTAATTGAAATAAATAGCATTGTTGTACTTTGTAAATTTATCCATTATAGCGCTTGGATATTAATCGAGGGTTGCACGGAAGAGACACTTGTTATTCCTGGGTACTTTCATTTTTGGATGAACGCTAGAGAGCATATACTAGGGACAGTTGAACTTTCATTTGAGTCGCAGCTATATACGCAGTATAAAAACCGCAAAATTTAAATAACCGCTTTCTAATAAAAACACAAAAAGCAGCCTAAGCTGCCTTTTGTCATACATAAAACCGTATTTATTTTATGTATTTTTTAAATGGTGCATCTACTGGAGTGTCAGCAAGGTGATTAGTGTAGTTACTCATCACTTTTTGAGATAAACCGACAATTATTTCAAGTAGTTGTTGCTTGCCATAACCTGCTGCAAAAAACTTCTCAATTTGCTCATCGCTAATGACACCGCGCTCGCGTGTCATTGCTAATGTCGTTTCACGTAGTGCTTCTAGTTTAGGGTTTGCAAGAGGTGTTTTGTTGACCAGTGCATCAACAATATCTTGGTCAACTTTCATTGAAGCTGCAATACCGCTGTGTGCTGGTACACAGTAGTGACAGTTATGCTCAACGTTAATTGATTGCCATACTACGGTAAGCTCTTCAGCATTAAATGATGTTTTTTGAAATAAGTCATGCAGTACTTGGTAACCTTTAAGTAATGTTGGTGCTTCAGCCATTACTGCGTGTAAGTTAGGTAGCATACCAAATGCAGCTACTGAATCAGCCATTAGAGGTTTTGCTTCTTCAGGTGCGTTTTCTGCTGTATATAAAGTAAATTCTGTCATGTTTAACTCCAATAAATAGTTAGGTTTAGTAACGTCGAAACACATAGTATTTGATTTTGAGCGACTGTTCAAGTTAAAATTGAGCGAATGTTCAAATTGATTGAGAATGATATGGCTAATAAGGTTAAATTTGAACGCGAGAATGTCATTCGCGTTGCTAGCCAGCTATTTTGGCAAAAAGGTTTTCATGCAACATCAACGCGTGACTTACAAGAAGCTGTTAATATGCGCCCAGGTAGTATTTACGCTGCATTTGGCTCTAAAGAAGGGCTATACAGTGAATCACTGAAAGATTACACCATACGAATGAAAAGCCAAATAGAGGGCTTTTTATCAAGCGCCGATACGATACTCGGAGGGTTACATGCATTTGTAGAAAACGTGGTAATTAGCACAAAAGATTGCAGTCCAAGTGCTATTTGTATGCTGGTTAAAGCAAACAGTGAATTTGCAGAAAAGGACTCAAGCTTATACGAGTTAAGTGTAGATTTAGCTGCTCAATTTGAAGCTTATTTAACGCAATTGTTTGAACAAGCAATCAATAATGATGAGTTAAGTAATACACTTACTCCACTTGAATATGCGCGTTTTTTTCAGGTGCAATTTACCGGTTTACGGGGGTATTTTAACCGCCCAAATGTAGCGCAATTAGCTCAGCCAATGATCAATCAAATGTTTATGCTAATGAAAAGCTTATAAATGCACTAACAATATTCACATGGAATTACTTTTCCATTCGATAAATACAGAAATTATTTCTGGTAATGCTTAAAGCCCATCTAAAAAAAGGAAAGTTAATGACTAAATTACTGATATTTATTGTACTTGTTCTAAGCAGTTTTACGTCTCTGGCCGAGTCGACAGTTGATTCACCACCAAAAGGCTCAATTCTTTTGACTGTTTTTTTAAAACACGACCAAAGTAAGAATTTAGACGAAATTCAGCAAATTTTAACCGATCAAGGCTTCTTTGAAGCATTTCCACCAAAAGGTGTTTCGGTTGTAAGTTGGTATGTCATGATGGGTATTGGGCATGTTGTTACTTTAGAAGTTCCTGCACACCAACTGAATGAAGTTAACCTTGCTATAGAAAAAACTGCTTGGAAAGCATTTACAACTGAGTTTTATCCTACCTATAACTTATACCCTATTTACAAAGATAAGTTAAAAAATAAAGCTAAAGTATCATACGAATAACTCTGACTCTGTTGAGCTAATTTCATGCCCTGTGGAAGCGAAACTTCCGTAGGGTAATACGCTATTATATTTAACACTTAAAAAGGTAAATGATAACTTCAAGCTCATTGCTAATGGAAGTGTTGCGCATTGTAAACGTTAACTTTTACAATGAATTAGTCATTAGTTAAAACCTGATTTTAACTTTGGATGAAATGCGGAAAATTTTCTCATTTCGTAAAATGTGAGGAAGATGCCAATTCGGCAACATGATGGTTATTAATTTTTACTGACAAAGTAGAGCAAGTAGTCATGCCGATATTAGTTGGTAGTAAATGTATCATATTGTTTTTAAGCACTTTCGAATGGAAAAGTTTGATTTTTATATTGCTGTTTCTGATTAAAAACAGCATCATTTAGTCAGTTACAAGCTGACTTGAACACTATAATCATGCCAAGTAAAAATGTCTTTAAACCGAAGCAGCAAAGAAGCCAAGACACTCAGCGTAAGCTGATCGAAGCGTTACATTTGTGTTTACAGGATAAATTCTTTGAACATATTTCTATTAAAGAGCTAGCTGAACATGCCGGGGTTTCTGTCGGAACATTTTATCGTCGCTTTAAAGATAAAGAATCCTTACTGCCATTGCTTTATCAGGATTTTGGTGATGAGCTTTTGTTATGGGTTGACCGTCTTGAGCTTAATCAGTATCACTGTTTAAAAGAAGCTATAGAGCAGCTTGCGGTAGAGGTTTATGGTTTTATATCTGCTCGAAAAAGTGTTTTTCGCACCTTGCATTTAAATTCAAGGCTACATTCATCATTGCTCGATTCTGACGAGTTTGTTGACCGCCGAGGTGTATATCGTCGATTGGCTAATTTATTATTAAATTTTCAGGCAGAGATCAAAGCTGCTGAACCGAGTAAGGCTGCTGAGATGGTTATTTTTATGATGATCACCAGTTTACTAGATAAAGTACTTTATCCCTCATTAACCCCCGCTATTGCAACTAGCGCCAGTGCTGAAGAGCTTACATTTGAATTGCCAAAAATATTATTACCGTATTTAAGCCTTGAATCGGTGTAGTCATTTAGTACTATACGCCGAAAATAATTTGCAAAATTCAATAAGAGATATTAAGTTATTGTGAATTCAAATTCACTTTCGAGTTACTATGAAGTTTAGTAAAATTTTTGCGCTATTAGGTCCAGGTATTGTCTGGGCTGCCACCAGTATTGGTGTTTCTCATATTGTTCAGGCAACACGTGCCGGTGCTGACTTTGGCTTTGCCTTGTTAGGCTTTATTATTCTTGCCCATGTGGTTAAATATCCATTTTTTTTGTTCGGTCCTAAATATGCAGGGCTCACTGGGAAAAGCTTACTCGATGGTTATAAAAGTGTCGGCAATTGGGCATTTTATTTATTTTTATTTTTAACCTTTGTCACCATGTTTTTTGTCCAATCTGGTGTCACTATTGTGACGTCTGCATTGGCAATGAATCTTTTTGGTGATGTGCTTTCCTTGTCACAGTGGGCAGCACTGACTTTGGTAATTGTTTGTGCGGTATTAATTGTTGGTCATTATAAGTTATTGAGTTCCTTACTTAAGTGGATGATGCTTATTCTAGTAATATCGAGCGTTATAGCTTGGTTTGCAGCGGTCAATCGCTTAGGTTTTAGTCCGTCAGCTGAGGCACCCGTAATTTCATTAACCTCTGCGGCGAGCATTGCTTTTATTGTTGCGCTTATTGGTTGGATGCCTACCGCTATTGAAGTGTCGGTTTGGCACTCTATTTGGACTACCTCACGTGTGGAAAAACCAGGTAAAGCCTCAGCTAAAAATGCCACGTTGGATTTTAATATTGGTTATTTAACCAGCTTTTTATTGGCGATTATTTTCCTATGGTTAGGGGCATTATTAATGTTTGGTCAAGGTGATGGTTTTGCTAAGTCAGCAGCAGCTTTTGCTGGACAATTAGTGGGAATTTACAGTACGGCTTTAGGTGAGTGGAGTTGGTTGTTGATGGCATTGGTAACCTTTATTGCTTTATTCTCAACTACCTTTGCGGTAGCTGATGGTTTTCCACAAGTATGGCGACGTGCTGCTTTGCTTGCCAGTAAAGAACAAAGTGAAGCAACACAAAATAGAGCAAACAAAGTTTATATTGGCTCGCTATTAGTACTTGCGGTCGGCAGTTGGTGGATTATCAGTGACTTTAGCGCAGACATTAAAGCATTGCTTGATTTTGTTACTACGGTTTCCTTTGTCAGTGCGCCAATCTACGCTTGGTTAAATTATAAGGTCATGATGGGCGCCGATGTTTGCCAAACACAAAAACCACAAGGCTGGTTTAAAGTGTATACCTTGGTGTGTTTGACCGTATTAACTTTATTTAGTGGCTTCTTTTTGTGGTGGAAATTTTTCTCTTAATAAAATGCCGATATTTTGAGGTTTTTATTGCTCGAAAAGCTACTGTACTTTTGCGCTCAAACTGTTGAGCGCATTTAGCGTAGCATATTCAATTACCCTACATTTACTTATCAGTTAACCAATAGACTTAATTTGTGAATCTAACGAAGTTATTATTATAAGTAAAACTTTATAAGTTAGCGTTAGTATAATGGCGCTAATTAACAATTTGTTATCAACAAGATTTAATACAAGTGAGAAAAAACATGATGCATATTAATGGTGGCTGCCATTGTGGCGAAATCAAATTTGAAGCTGAAATTGACGAAAATAAAGTGATGATCTGCCATTGCCTTGATTGTCAAATATTATCGGGTACGGCATTTAGAAGTGTCGTGGTATCTGAGCCTGATGGTGTAAGGTTTACCAAAGGTGCAGTAAAAGAATATATTAAAATAGCTGAAAGTGGTAATCAACGAGCGCAAGGGTTTTGTGCAAATTGTGGCAGTGCACTTTATGCCACTTCAGTTGAATCAGCTAATAGAGTGTATGGCATCAGAGCAGGTTGTATTGAGCAACGCAATCTATTAACCCCAAAAAATCAAATTTGGTGTCGTTCTGCTGTGCCATGGCTAAAAGGTATTACTGATATTCCGATGTTTGATACCGTACCAACGAAGTAGCCATACAATCAGGTTTTTAACTGTGAAGTGAGCATGAATAAACAGGATTTATAGAAGGGCAGCTTACTCGCTAACGGATTTTAAAGAGCAATTTCAAAAGGCTATTCAAACGATAATAAAAAACGGGCATCTAATGATGCCCGTTTTTATTGATAACTTTCTACTTATTGCATGATGTTCAGTAAGTTAATCTTCTTCAACCAAGGTCATTAATGAGGTGTTACCGCCAGAAGCTGTGGTGTCAATACTCACGGTTTTTTCTGTCAACAAACGTTGGATCAGATTATCAAAGTATTCAGAGCTGATCACTGGCAATATTGCGCCTTGACGTTCTGCTAATTTTTCACTGATATAATGTTTACGGTCACAATTACTGTCGACTACGACGCCTGATAACGCAGGATGCGTCAACATCGTTGATAAGTGACGTAAGCGAGCAACTTGGAAAACACCGGCATCAGCGACTGTCGAGAGGAATTTATCTCTAAAGGCGATGGCTTCGTCATAATACAAGTCAGATACTACACTAATCACGGTATTGCCGGTCGCTAATGCCGTTACAATCGAAAGTACCCAGAAATGAAAGCTAACCGTTGAGTCAGCAAAACAGATAATATTGCCGCGATTTTCCAAATAAAGCACATTTGACTCACCCGTTGGCCCTGGTAAGAATGTTGGCTTTTTCATGCGTTTTTCGATATCAATTAATTGCGAGCGCGCCGATTTTAAGGTGCGGTTTAAATCGTCGGCTAAATCATCAACAATACCAACGTGGGCAATTTTTGCTAACAATTGTCGCACACAAGAAAGACGGGTGTTTAACTCTGTTAAGCGCCAAGCTTTTTCTGCTGCATTGGCTTTGTCCATAAATAAAACAGCTTCTTTATCTGACTGCTCATCACCGTCTAAAGCTTCTACTTGTGAAGGTAATAAGTTAAATTGCTCGGCATCTGGCGTCGCTTTTTCTATCACTAAACGAGATAAATAATTCGGCCCGCCTGCTTTTGGTCCAGTACCTGAAAGGCCGCGACCACCAAAAGGTTGGACACCAACAATAGCGCCGATCATATTACGGTTAATATAGACGTTACCGGCACGTGAAAGTTTAGCTAAATCAAAAGCACGGTGTTCAATACGGGTATGAATGCCCATCGTTAAGCCAAAGCCCGTGCCATTAATTTTATCAATAACTGCTTCTATTTCGTTACCTTTAAAGCGTACAACATGCACACAAGGACCAAATACTTCCTGCTTAAGTACGCTAATATCGCTAATTTCATATAGGCGTGGTGCGAAAAAGAAATGCTCATTGTCAGCTACTTCATCAGCAATAGGGCATTGATACAACAATTGCCCCTTGTCTTTCATGTAGTCGCTGTGGGCATTAAGGGCGTCTAGCGCTTTTTGATCAATCACCGGACCAATATCAGTACTTAGTTTTGCTGGGTTACCAACGTACAATTCAGCTAATGCACCTTTGAGCATAGTAATCACGTCATCAGCAATATCTTCTTGTAAAAATAATACCCGAAGCGCTGAACAGCGTTGACCTGCTGATTGAAAACCTGAAGAAATAACATCATCAACGACTTGTTCTGGTAAAGCCGTTGAATCTACTATCATGCAGTTTTGACCGCCAGTTTCGGCAATTAATGGCACTTGATCGCCACCACGGTCAGCTAAGGTTTGTGAAATAACGGTGCCGGTTTGTGTTGAGCCAGTAAACATCACGGTTTGAATGCGTTCATCAGGAATGATCACGCTACCCACTTCGCTACCACGGGCGATAACCGCTTGTACAACGCCTTCAGGTAAACCGACTGACTTCATTAAATCAATGGTACGTAAAGCAATTAAACTGGTTTGTTCCGCGGGCTTAGCTAATACCGTATTACCGGTGGCAATAGCGGCGGCTACTTGGCCTAAAAATATCGCTAACGGGAAGTTCCACGGGCTAATACATAAAATAACTCCACGGGCTTCTAAGCGTTCATCGGCGGCAATTTCAACGGCTTTTTCTGCATAGTAACGACAAAAGTCAACCGCTTCTCTGACTTCATCAATACCGTCTTGTGCTATTTTACCGGCTTCTTTAATACATAACGCGATCAACTCGTCGGTATGACGTTCAAGAATATCAGCAACACGACACAATAAAGCTGCACGTTCAACTACTGGCGTGGCTGACCATGAAGCAAAGGCGGTTTCAGCAACGTCAATCATGGCTAACATGTCAGCTTTATTATGGTGCTGATGAAAGCCAATAATTTCGCTATGATTTGCTGGGTTTTTCACGGCAACAGCGTCTGATGGCACATCATTTTTATTGAGTAAATTGTCAACAAACCAATTATCTAATGACGCCTTTAATGGTGTAATAACATTGATGTCAGTTAAATCTAAACCTTTCGAATTATCACGACCTAGACCTTTTGCGTCATGATATAAAGCAATAGGTTTGATAATTTGATGATTGTATTTATCTTTTAAGCGTTGAGTTTTTTCAACCGGGTCGCCAAGTAATGACTCTACCGGTTGAGATTCATCAACAATAGCATTAACAAAAGAAGAGTTAGCGCCATTTTCTAATAAACGACGGACTAAGTAGGCTAAAAGGTCTTCATGTTGACCCACTGGCGCGTAGATACGACACTGAATTTTTTCACCGGCTACTATTTGGTCGTATAAAGAATCGCCCATGCCATGTAAACACTGAAATTCAAAACCTTCTTTATCATCACCCGCTAGTTCAACAATAGTCGCTGCGGTATAAGCATTATGCGTAGCGAATTGCGGATAAATAGTATCTCGATATTCTAATAATTTGTTGGCACAGGCATGGTAAGAAACATCGGTTGAAGACTTACGCGTGAAAACCGGGAAATGAGCATGACCATCTTTTTGAGCATTTTTAATTTCAGTATCCCAATAAGCACCTTTCACCAAGCGCACCATCATTTTACGGTCAACACGTACGGTTAACTCACGTAGCCAATCAACCACGAAAATAGCGCGCTTTTGATACGCTTGTAAGGCAATACCAAAACCATCCCAATCGCCTAATTCATTATCACTAAATACCGCTTCAATAATATCAAGTGAAATGTCTAAGCGTTCAGATTCTTCAGCGTCAACAGTTAAGCCGATATTATAGCTTTTAGCCTGCAAACAAAGTGCTTTAAGTTTAGGGACAATTTCAGCCATCACCCGTGTTTTATGGCTAAACTCATAGCGAGGATGAATAGCGGAAAGTTTCACTGAAATACCCGGTACTTTACGCGGGTCGTTTTTACCTGAGGCCACCGCAACTTCACCAATAACTTCTATCGCATCTTGATAAGCTTTTAAATAACGTTCAGCATCGGCCATGGTGCGAGCGCCTTCGCCGAGCATGTCGTAAGAATAAACGTAACCTTGTTGTTCTTTCGTTGCTGCTCGCTCTGTTGCTGCGGTGATGGTTTCGCCCATAACAAACTGTTTGCCCATAATTTTCATGGCATAGTTCATAGACTTACGAATAACCGGCTCACCTAAGCGGCCAATGGTTTTTTTCAATAAACCAAAACTGTCTTGTTTACGTTTATCGGCATAATTAACCATAGAGCCGGTAATGAGTAGGCCCCAAGACGATGCATTAACGAATAAAGAATCGCTGCTGCCTAAGTGACTGCTCCATTGTCCTTGCGATATTTTGTCACGAATTAAGGCATCTTGCGTATGCTTATCAGGTACACGTAGTAAGGCTTCAGCCAAACACATTAATACCACGCCTTCTTCACTTGATAGTGAATATTCATTTAATAGGGCATCTATTGCACCCTTACCTGATTGATCTTGACGAATTTTCAAGACCATTTTACGTGCTCTTTCCCAAGCTCTACTTCGGGCACTAACGTTTACTTCAGCTAAAGGAAGAATATGATCTACCGCTACATTTTCATCAATACGATAAAACTCACGAATTTTCTGACGAATTGGGCAGTCTGTGATAAACGAACCATTAAAAAGCATATGCTTTTCCTCAAAATGACTAAATAGTAGCCTGTTACTAGTTAGCGATAGTTACAATAGAATAATTCGTGCATTCTAAATAAAACTTAACCGTATGTGCTAGCTAAATTTGCGTTTTAAGCCATTTAAAATGCCGTTAAAGTTTAATGCCACAGTAGAATGTATTTGATGTTAATAAATTTAACATTTGTAAAATTAAGTAGAAGCTTTTTACGATGAGATAGAACAAAGTTGTATGTTGATTTATCCTCGTAATATTCGTAGCTATGGTAGCTGATGATAAAGTTAACGCTCAGATGGTGATAATAATGATATAAATTATTTGATACATTAATCTTGAGCGAATATATTTCACTGAAATGAAGACTGTTACCAGTAAAAAAAGTAAAAGTGATAATCATTGGACAAATGTACTTGATTGATTAGCTAAATAGGGCAGAATAAAGACTACACTTTTTAGTTATATATTGATTATTTAACTTAACGCGGCGTAGACAACTTGGCTTATGCTTTTGTTGCCTACTGACGGTTAAATAAACGTTGGATTAACGCTGATAGCATAAAAGAGGAACTGATGGCCGTTTTAATTAACAATCAAACGCAACAACGTTGCCTACTGCAATCTCATCATAGTTTTGGTCGACTTAAAAGCTCAGTTAATACTTACGTCAGCGATGCATATATCTCTAAAATACATGCTTTTATTGAGTGGAATGAGCAGTACTGGCTACTGCGTGATGTCAGTAGTAATGGTACTTGGCTTAATGGTAATAAATTATCTCGTGAACAAGTTGCCCAGCTTAATGTTGGTGATGTGATCACCTTTGCAGGTAAATCTAATAATGCGTTTGAGGTGTTTGATGTTAGCCCTCCTTGTGATTGCTTGATTCCCGTGGCGCATAACAGCGATGCTATTCAATTAGAGTATTTACATTTATTACCGAGTCAAAAGTCGCAAAATATCGTCCTAAGCTATAACAACCAAACCTACTCTTGGTGGCAAGAAATTCTTGACGATAATTTGAATCAACCAATTTCTGCCAGTGAACTTGATGATCAAGCGTATTTAGATATTGACGGCTTAACATGGCAGCTACAAATTAACCGCAGTATTGCTGAAACACAATTGCTCAGACCTAGTGTAACTTCGCTTGATGAATTAAGTTTTTTATTTCAAACCAGTTTAGATGAAGAAAGCACCCATGTTGTTATGCAAAGTGGTGAAGAGCAGATTGATTTATTAGTACGTAGTCATCACTACCTTATGCTGACGCTTGCTCGTCAACGTGCGAAAGATATGCAAGCAGGTCTTGATGATAGTGAACAAGGTTGGGTATATGCCGAACACCTTGCGAAAGATTTAGGACTAGATGCTAGTCATTTAAATATACAAATTTACCGTATTCGTAAACAGTTCGTTGATGCCCTGAATAACGCTTGTGAGTCAAATAACATTATAGAGCGCAATGCCGGTAAGCTACGTTTAGCCAGTAAGTCTTTTTGTATTCATAAAGGCGATAAAATGGAATGTGATACGCGTCAAGTGAGTTTACTGGAAGCCGAGCCAAACGATAGTTATAACATGAGTCAAAATATCACCAGTTATGCTGGCCAACGAGCTCATTAAGTTACTGATTATTATGCGTGTATTAGCGAAATGATATGCAATAATATTTAGTTAAATAAAAATAAAAATAAAAATAACTTCAATTCGGGCATATCAATAACACTTGGTATGAAAATGAATTAATACATAATCAACTGAATTAAAATATCAAGTGAATCCAGATAACGACACCATCATCATTGCAGATACTCAATGCAGCGAAGTGACCTTGCTTTCTGAGCAGGAACAAGCGGCTCAAGCACAGCAAGTTAATCATAACAGTATGGCGCACTTTAAAATTATCGATATTTTAGGTAAGGGCGGCATGGGCGCGGTTTATAAAGCTAAAGATCTGGCTTTAGAACGCTTTGTTGCGATTAAAATGCTGCGTATCAGCGATGCTCAACAGGCATTAATACTGGCAGAAGCGAAAACCATTTCTAAACTTAATCACCCTAATATAGTGACCATTTATGATATTGCTCGTGACGGCGATAGCAACTTTATTGTCATGGAATGGGTTAATGGTCGGCCATTAAATGCTGTTATTCCGCAACAAGGTTTGGCGCTAAATATCGTTATCGATTATGCCAAGCAGATGGTGGCGGCACTTGCTTGTGCCCATCAGCAACACATTGTTCACCGCGATATTAAACCGCAAAATATTATGGTCGATATAAATGACCAGATTAAAATACTCGATTTTGGCATTGCTGCCTTGTTAGAGCCCATTGGCAGTGTCGAGCTAGAGCAAACGCCAGAGTCAGCACTAAAAACCGCGTTAACACCAGCGAAAATACCGTTAGTAGCGGCTATTGCTTGCGATGAAAATATCGAGCTAAAATCGTCATCATTAGCAATAACAGGCTCTGTACAGTATATGGCACCGGAGCAAATTCAAGGGCAAACGGGTGACGCGCGGTCAGACTTATTTTCTTTCGGCATTGTTTTGTATGAAATGTTGGCCGGTGTTAAACCTTTTTTAGGTTTTAATTTAGCGCAAATTACTGACGCTATAACGCAGGGAAAATACACCCCGTTAGCCGAACTTATCGCTGAACGTGAGGCTGAGCGCAAACTTGTTGATAAAAATATTGCGGAAACCGGCGGCAAACCGCCTCAGCTGAGCGTACCTGCTGAACTCATTGCCGTGGTTGATAAGTTACTACAAACACAGCCGGCAAAACGTTATCAAAGTGCAAATGCCTTAGCGCAAGATCTTGCCACCATAGATCAGCAGTTAAGAACAAAAAAAAATTGGTGGCAACAGCAACATTGGCTGACCCAAAGTTTATTTATTTTACCGCTAGTCGCTGTTTTAGGTTGGAGTGTACGCAGCGTTTTATTCCCGCCCAGCACGCAAGAGTTGATTGCTCGGCAGCTGGTTGAAGCAAAGAAGATTGCTTTTTTACCGTTCGATAATATTAGCGGCGATCCGGTGTTACAAATTTTTAGTGACGGTATCGCGACTATGCTCAGTAGTGATTTAGCCGAAGTAGGTTATCAGCAAGGTGATGGTAGCACTTGGGTATTACCAACAAGTGAAATTAGACAACTTGACGACCCGAGCGTTAGTGGAATTTATAATAAATATGGTGTCGATACTATAGTCACCGGCAGTATTCAGCATATGGGATCTACGCGCAGTTTGCATTTGAGCTTAGTGAATGGCGCTGATGGTCGGCAGTTAAAGTCTATCCAGCTGACTTTAGATGCAAATAATTTATTCGCCGCGCAAAGCGACATTCGCCAACAGGTGATGAACTTGCTCGGTTGGCAAATACCAGCAGAGTTAACCGCTCGGTTTGCTGCGCAAAAACCGGCCTTTGATGGTGCTTATAAACACTATTTAGCTGGCCGAGGCTATCTATATCGCTTTGATCACGAAGACAATATTGCTAAGGCATTGGCTGCTTTTAATGCGGCGATCAGTCTCGACCCTAACTATGGCGATGCCTATGTCGGGCTAGCAGAGTCACAGTTACGTCATTTTATTGAATCAAATGATGCGACTCAACTGCTGCCAATGGCGGCAACGGTTGAGCAGTTGAAAAAAGTCAATGGCCAGCATAATTTGCTCAGTTATTTACAAGCTGAGCTGAGCCTTAACCAAGGTGATTATGCCCAAGCGGTAGAATTATTCAAAAAAAGTATAGGGTTACAACCACGATTTTTAAAAGCCTATGCTGGCCTTTCTGATGCCTATATAGAGTTAAATGAAATTAAAATGGCTGAAGACATTTTATTGCAAGCGTTTAAGTTGATGCCAAATAATACGACCGTTATAGCAAACGTGGGAGCTCTTCATTATAATAATGGTGAGTATAATCGAGCAATAAATTATTTTGAATTATTAGCACAACAAGTACCCAATAACTATATTGCTCACCTTAATATCAGTGCTTGCCATTACCTTTTAGGTGATACTGAACAGGCTATTATAGCTGCAGAGAAGTCCATATCAATTCAACCAAATGCCGATGGTTTTGCTAACCTTGGTACCTACTACTTTATGTTAAAAGATTTTAATAAAGCAGTAGAAGCGTATGAGCAGATGATCGCTTTAAATGATAGTGACTATATTAATTGGGGTAATTTAGCCGATGCTTATCGCTTTGCAAATAATTCTAAATATATAGGAGCTTTTCGGCAAGCAATAATCCTTAGTGAACAAGCTGTTGTGTTAAATCCCAATAACAAAAATGCTATAGCCTCATCAGCATATTATTATGCCAATTTAGATAATGTTGATAAAACACAGTTTTACGCCAAAGAGATCGATAAAAAAGATACCGGTGCTGATAATTTCCTCATTGCTGCCGCCTATGTTCGCTTAAATATGAAAAAAGCGGCGATTAAGCATATAAAATCTGCTATGAATAAGAATTATTCACTAGCTGAGGTTGCTAATTCACCGCTTTTTGATGATTTAAAAGAGGATCCTGAGTACCTAAAAATGTTGATAATAAATTAAAAGTATCTATTTTTTTATTTTCACTTGAGGATCCCAAGCGATTGAAAACTTGTCGCCATTAAGTTTAAAGTGAATATTAATGATCACCGTATCAGTTTCAGTCGCACCTTCGGTGATTACCGCTTTATAGGTTACTTGCGCTTTACTTTCTGTTGATACCTGATGTAAATCAAAACGATTTTGCAGAATGTTTTTCCATTTAAACTTCGCTTTGTTGCTATCGCTGCTGTCACCATTGTTCCATGGTTGTAGCGAACAGGTCACAGTATCACCGTCGTTAATTTCAAACGGCGGCGTTATTTTATCTTCACCGGCACTGTCTGATGAGTAGTAAAAATAAGTTAACTCTTGCTCTTCAGTTAGATAAGTGACTTTTCGGCCTTTGCCATTAAATTGATGCGCTAAGGTTTGATCATTAATGTCGTTAGCCAGTTTACTAAAATCCATATTGACATAAAAAGTGATATCTTCAGCGGCTGTTTCGTTGGCGGTCTGCTCAGTGGTCATAATCTTGTTCCCTTTAGTTATTATTCGATATTATTGGTTATTAAGTATCTACGATGAGTGTTTAGTTATTCGTGTCAGAAAAAGTTACCGATACGAGAAAATGATTAATTAACCTGAAGTCGTATGCAGATATTTTCTGAGTCATGTTTTATTTTAGCTAAAATTATTTCTCAATAAGAGGCTGAACAATAAACTAGCAATCGAAAATGAATAAATCAATACTTAAAAAATTAGTATTTAAAAAATCAATAGTGAGGAGATATTCTCTATTAATATCAATTGAGTTTAAGCGTTGAATAACGCTTAAGGCTGTTGATTTTTTAGAAGCAAAGTCTATTCGACTTTATAGGAACTATCGCTGATTTGAGTCGCTAACGATATTTTATGTCTTTTGTCTTATAGGCACTGTTTTGCTCTAATATCATCAATAAAGCTATTGCTGTTATTCAGGTTTAGGGCGGCTTGGTGTTATTTGGACTCTTGGCTGAAGCTCGCCATCATTGTAGCAAAAATACCATTGACTTTTTTGCTCAGAATTAAAGTGATTTTTTTCTGTGTTGGTGGCTGTTGGCCAAGGTTTTTTAATCTGTCATTTTGCTGAAATAAATCGATAGTGGTAATTTCAGTTTGTGGTGCAGCCTTTGCAGGCAAAACTTGATCATTGCTACTCATTGGTATTTTATTGTTTTTTAGGTTGTTGTTGTTGTTGTTGGTGTTATTTATGCTTTTATTAAAATTATCATTACTGATAAAGCCATATGAACTGGCATCAACCTCTATATCATTAAAGTTAAAGTCCTTGGGCAGGGGATCTGGGCGAGTGGCGCCTGACTTATAATATTCACGCATAATTTTCATATAATTGATAAATGATCTTGGTACGCTCATATCTCTCTCCAATCTATAACTATTCATGGCTATTTGGGCTCTGCATTTTATTTTATGGTTGATAACAATTGAATTTATGCGATATTTTTTAGTGCTTTACTTGGTAACTTGTTTTCTCGTGTGCTGCTACGGCAGCTAAAAATATTCATTTCAAGTTTATTATCATAGTTGTTGAGCACTCAACATAACCATTACACGATATTACATAGTGAATGGAATGGTGTTAATGAAGCTGATTATTAGCGATCGAGTAAAAATAGCTATAATTAATTTTCTTGATATATATCACATTAACGCAATGTTTTTTTAAATATACAAATTAATAAGTTGAGGCAAGGTATTGATTGTTGTACCATCCACAGCAAGTAAAAATTTTAATTTGGTTGCTTGTGTCTTTTAATTTTCCTAAAACATTAATGGTATTACTGCTATGTTTGACTTTTGTTGGTCAAGCGGTAGCGGCTGCTGTTATGCCTTATCATATGATGAGCATGTCAGGAAATAGCGCGCAATTACCAGACGAAATCATGATGGACCATAGTAAGCATAATATGGCTGAAAGCTTTTCTGGAGACTCAGACGACTCTTCAGAAGATTGTTGTGTTAAAACCTGCAGCTGCTTTACGGGTGGCTGCTCAACCGTTGCTGTGTTTATGAAGAACATAGGCAGTAGTCCAATTATTGATTTATCTGCTAAAATACTTTCTCATTCTCCTTTGGCTGACAACCAACAATCTACATCACTTTACCGCCCTCCAATATTAAGCTAAATACAGCATAATTGTGCCAAAAATTGGCTCATTGATAGAAAATATCTGTATTAGGCTTTTTTGATCTCTGTGTTTAAAGAAAACTATCTTTAGTGACATCAAAAATAAGCTAATTATTATTAAAAATATTAATTAATATCCCTATTGGAGGGGTTTATGTCTTCAAATAAATTTACCTTAAAGTTTGCCGCAATCTTGGCTTTAGTGTTTGTCATTGCCAGTTGCTCAGATAAAACCGTAGCTGCAGATAGTGCTAAAACGCAAAATGTTCAACCTAAAACCATTCATTTAGAAGTGTACAAAAGTCCCACTTGTGGTTGTTGTGAAAAATGGCTTAATCACATCCATGACAGTGGCTTCGAATCAAAAATCCATAATTTCCAAGATTTCTCAGTGATTAAAGAAGAGCAAGGTATTGCGCCTCGATATCGCTCTTGTCATACCGCAATTTCAACCGACGGATACACTTTTGAAGGCCATGTGCCAGCAAAGTTCATCAAACAATTTTTACAAGCACAGCATGCAAGTGATGTTATTGGCTTATCAGTGCCTGCAATGCCGGTAGGTACGCCAGGAATGGAAGTTGGTGAAAAGTTTCGTCCTTATCAGATTTTACTATTAAAATCTGATGGCAGCTATGAAGTTTATGCCACTATCCAGTCGTACAAGGAGCAATTCTAATGCTTAAAAACAACCACTACAATCAAGTTTTTATTAACGTAGGTTTGGGGGTTTTAATGATGACAAGTTTGACTGCGCTTGCTGAGCAGTCAGTGCAAAGTGGAGAGATACTCACTTTTAAGCAGGCAATTAAAGTCGCACAACAGCATGATCCATGGTTAAAGGGTAATCGTCATCAACAACAAGCTATTGAGTCTGCAAGTATTTCTGCTAATACCTTACCAGATCCTAAAATATCGGTTGGTATGGGCAGCTTACCTACAGATAGTTTTGACTTGAACCAAGAGGGTATGACTCAGCTGAAAATAGGTGTCAGTCAAATGATCCCACGCGGTGATACGTTAAAATTTAAAAGCCAGCAACTGCAGCTTGAAAGTGAAATGTATCCATATCAACGCTTAGATCGAGCTGCAAAAGTTGCGGTTACGGTCGGTGGTTTATGGTTGGATGCTTACAGGGTTCAGCAAAGTGTTGTTTTAATTGAAAAAAACAGATCTTTGTTTGAGCAGTTAGCTGATGTCGCTGAAGCAAGTTACTCATCTACTTTAGGTAAAACTCGTCAACAGGATATCGTTAGAGCACAGCTAGAACTGACTCGCTTAGAAGAACGATTAGATAAACTAGCGCAACAGAAAAATAAATACGACGGCATGCTCTTACAGTGGTTAACACGATTTGCATCAGCAAACCATACAGTGGATGACGCTGCTTTGTACTCTGATTTGTCATGGCATGATATTGCACTTAGCCAGCAGTTACCGAGCATTGATTTGCTTAATAGCAATTTAGTTTATGCTGAAAATTGGCTGAAACCTCAAGACTTAGTGCCTTTCTTTTATCCACATCCCGCAGTTATTGCTGTCGATAAAAAAGTTAACGCGACAAAAACGGGTATCAAGCTCGCCAAACAAAAATACAAGCCAGAGTGGGGTGTTAACGCTAGTTATGGTTATCGCGCGGATGATCCTATGGGCCAAAACAGAGCAGATTTATTTTCGGTTGGTGTGACATTTGATCTACCGATTTTTACCGAAAATAGGCAAGACCAAGATGTTCGCTCCGCTGTTTCTAAAACCGAAGCGATAAAAACAGAAAAATTATTACTGCTTAGACAATTACTCGGCGCCTATTCAAGTGCCAAAGGTCGACTACTACGAGTAAAAGAGAGACAAAACTTATACAACACAAAGTTACTGCCTCAAATACATGATCAAGCGGAAGCTTCGTTAACGGCCTATACCAATGATGATGGTGATTTTGCCGAAGTGGTGCGTGCACGCATTGCCGTATTGAATGCAGAAATAGATGACTTAACCTTGAATGTCGAAGAACAAAAAATACATTTGGAATTAAATTACCTTTTTATCGGTGGTATTAAGACTGCAATGACTGAAAACAATCTGAATGTGACCAATAGCAGCCAATATGCAGCTATGTCGGGAGAGAGAGAATGAGCAGCACTACATTAGGAAAAAACATTAAACCAATTGTTATGGGTATGATCATTGGCGGTATTATCACCGTTGGCGCCTATGCAGTATTAGCGCCAGTTGGCAGTGGCCAGAGCACAAGTGCGGCATCAGCAGAAAAAAAACCATTGTATTGGGTTGCACCTATGGATGCTAATTACCGCCGCGACAAGCCTGGTAAGTCGCCAATGGGCATGGATTTGGTGGCAGTATATGACGATGGTGGCAAAGGTCCTGATGAAGGTGTTGGCACCATCCGAATTTCCTCTGATGTCATTAATAATTTGGGGGTTCGTACAGCAACAGTTGGTTATAAATCATTACACACTGAAATCAATACGGTTGGTTACGTTGCTTACAATCAGGACAAATTAGTCCATATCCATCCGCGAGTGCAAGGCTGGATCGAAAAACTTCATGTTAAAGCCATAGGTGATCCAGTCACAAAGGGCCAAGCGTTATACGAGATATACTCACCCGAGTTAGTTAATGCGCAAGAAGAGCTATTGTTGGCGTTAGATCGTAAAAATAGTCGATTGATTAGCGCAGCGAAAAATCGTTTAGCGGCTTTACAATTACCTAAACAAGCGATTGCTAAGCTGCAAAAAACTAAAAAAGTTCAACAGCGCATTACCTTTTATGCACCACAAAACGGTGTGGTTGAGAATTTAAAAATCCGTGAAGGCTTTTTTGTTAAACCAGGTTCAACATTATTGTCTATTGGTGACTTATCTGAAGTTTGGGTTGATGCCGAGGTTTTTGAACGACAAGCAGGTCAAGTGAAAATGGGCACGCCAGTGACCATGACACTGGATTATCTGCCAGGTAAAACTTGGACAGGTCAAGTTGACTATATCTATCCTACTCTTGATGCGAAAACCCGTACGGTGAAAGTTCGTTTACGTTTTAATAACGATAATGAGGTTTTTAAACCTAATATGTTCGCGCAAATTGCTATTCATACTACCGGTGATGAACGTGCACTGCTTATCCCTAAAGAAGCACTGATTAGAACCGGCAATCAAGATAGAGTTGTGCTCGCGTTAGGTGAGGGCAGTTTTAAGTCGGTAGCTGTTAGCGTAGGGCGTTATGACAGTGAAAGTGTTGAGATACTTGCCGGTATTAGCGAGGGAGAAAAAATCGTTACTTCAGCGCAGTTCTTACTTGATTCTGAATCAAGTAAATCATCGGACTTCAAGCGCATGAATCATGATGACTCAAGCTTAGATGAGAGCACGCCTGCTTCAGTTTGGGTGTCAGCAAAAGTACAAAGCTTGATGGCTGATCATAAAATGTTAACTTTAGCGCATGAAGCTATCCCTGAGTGGGATTGGCCTGAAATGACTATGGATTTTATTGCTACCGACGCGGTTGATTTTGCACAACTTAACGAAGGTCTTAGTTTACATGTTGAAGTGACAAAAACAGCTGCTGGCGACTACCAAATAAGTAATATTCATGTTCCTGATGCACCTGCTAATGATGCCGATGTGATGACAGACATGCAAATGTCTAAAAACAGCGAGCAAAATTCAGACATGTCTTCGGCGACCGTCACCGGTACCATCAACTCATTAATGGTTGAGCACGGTATGATCAATATCAGTCGCTCTGCTATTGAAAAATGGAATAGAGCAGCAGCAACCGTTGATTTTATCACTGATGATGGCGTTAGTTTGGCAGGGCTAAGTCAAGGTATGTTGGTTAAATTCAGTTTTGAAATTCGTGATGGCAACTTTGTTATTGTTGAAATCTCTCCTATAACCGATGGTGAAACATCAGCCGTAACTTCGAGTATTGAAGTGCCTGCTGTTGATCACTCAAACCACTAATAAAGGAGTTAAACACTTATGATTGCTTCTATTATTCGTTGGTCAGTTGGTAACCGTTTTTTCGTCTTACTGGCAACATTTTTACTGGTCGGTGCTGGCTTGTACTCGATCAGTAAAACCCCTATTGATGCTTTACCTGACTTGTCTGATGTACAGGTAATAATAAAAACCAGCTACCCAGGACAAGCACCACAGGTGGTTGAAGATCAAGTCACTTATCCAATGACAACAGCGATGCTGTCTGTACCTGGAGCGGTTACTGTGCGGGGATATTCTTTTTTCGGTGACTCGTACGTCTATGTCATTTTTGATGAAGATACCGATCTTTATTGGGCGCGCTCACGGGTCTTGGAATATTTAAGCCAAGTTGCCCCTAGTTTACCTGCTGATGCCAGACCACAATTAGGTCCTGATGCCACAGGGGTGGGCTGGGTATATTTGTATGCTTTGGTTGATAAAACTGGGCAGCACGACTTAAGTCAATTACGTAGCATTCAAGATTGGTTTCTAAAGTTTGAGTTGCAAACCGTGCCTGGTGTTTCAGAAGTTACCGCGCTTGGTGGTATGGTGAAACAATACCAAGTCAGAGTTAATCCGGATAAATTACGTGCCTTTGGTATACCGCTGTCGTTGATTCAAACGGCAATTAAACAAGGTAACCAAGAAATAGGCGCATCTGTTGTTGAAATGGCAGAAGCGGAATATATGGTGCGAGCGACCGGCTATATAAAAAGTGTTGGAGATCTAGAAAATATTCCATTGGGTGTTAATCAAAATGGCACACCATTGTTGTTAAAAGATGTTGCTGACATTGGCACGGGTCCACAAATGCGTCGCGGTATTGCTGAGCTTAATGGTGAAGGTGAAACCGTGGGCGGTATTGTGGTGATGCGTTTTGGTGAAAACGCTCAACAAGTGATTGATGGTGTAAAAGCAAAGCTTGAACAACTGAAGAAAGGCCTGCCAGATGGTGTTGAAGTCGTGCCGGTTTATGACCGTTCAGCACTGATTGAGCGAGCGGTAAATAACTTAGCCTTTAAGCTGTTAGAAGAGTTTGGCGTTGTGGCTCTGGTTTGTATTGTTTTCCTTTTCCATGTTCGTTCGTCACTGGTCGCTATTGTCAGCTTACCTGTTGGTATTTTTACGGCTTTTATCATTATGCATATGCAAGGCTTAAATGCCAATATCATGTCATTGGGGGGTATTGCTATAGCCATTGGTGCGATGATTGATGGTGCTATCGTAATGATAGAGAATATGCATAAGCATATGGAAAGGACGCCACTAACCAAGGAGAATCGCTGGAAAATAGTGACTGAATCCGCTAGTGAAGTTGGTCCTGCGTTATTTTTTAGTTTATTGATCATTACGGTTAGTTTTATTCCGGTCTTTACCCTAGAGGCGCAAGAAGGACGTATGTTTGCGCCACTGGCATTTACCAAAACTTATGCCATGGCGGCTTCTGCAGCACTCGCGATCACCTTAGTGCCAGTGTTAATGGGTTACTTTATTCGAGGTAAAGTATTGCCAGAGCATAAAAATCCGGTCAATCGTTTTTTAACTTTTATCTATATGCCGGCGTTGAAAACGGTATTGAGATTTCCAAAAATAACCTTAGTAGCAGCATTAGCTGTGCTTGCGGTTGGTATTTATCCACTTGATAAAATTGGCAGCGAGTTTATCCCACCGCTCGATGAAGGCGACTTAATGTATATGCCAACGACTTATCCTGGCATTTCTATTGGTCAGGCACGGCAGTTACTGCAACAAACGGATAAACTCATCAAAACAGTGCCAGAGGTTAAAACGGTGTTTGGTAAGGTTGGTCGGGCAGAAACAGCGACAGATCCTGCGCCACTGACTATGATAGAAACTTTTATTCAGTTAAAACCTCATGATCAATGGCGTGAAGGTGTTACCACCGAAAGTTTGAAAAAAGAGTTAGATGCGTTAGTCAAATTGCCAGGAGTAACCAACGCTTGGGTGATGCCGATTAAAACCCGTATCGATATGCTAGCAACCGGCATTAAAACCCCCGTAGGTATTAAAATTGCGGGTCCAAAGCTGGACGTAATTCAAGATATTGGTAAACAAATTGAAGAAATTTTAGCTGATGTGCCCGGCACCGCTTCGGTGTATTCAGAGCGTGTTGCAGGTGGACGTTATGTTAAAGTTGATATTCAACGTGCTAAGGCCGCTCGTTTTGGTTTAAATATTGCGGATATTCAACAAGTTGTTGCTACGGCAATTGGCGGTATGAATGTTACACAAACCGTGGAAGGGTTAGAGCGTTATCCTGTCAACTTACGTTATCCGCAAGATTATCGTGATTCACCCGAGCAGCTAGCATTATTGCCTATTGTCACGCCTAGTGGTCAACGTATTTCATTAGGTGATGTAGCTAATGTCTTTGTTGAAGATGGCCCTCCGGGTATAAAGTCTGAAAATGCCCGTTTAAATGGTTGGGCGTATGTCGATATTGACGGTGTAGATGTTGGTACATACGTTGTAGATGCACAGCAGGTTGTTGCTGATAAACTTATACTGCCAGCAGGCTATTCTATCGTTTGGGCAGGACAATATGAGTATATGGAACGTGCTAAAGCCAAGTTAGCTTATGTGGTACCGTTAACTCTATTTATCATTATCATTCTCCTGTACTTAAATTTTAGAAACGTTGTTGAAGTAGCCATGATCATGGGCACGTTACCGCTTGCGATGGTAGGTAGCATCTGGTTAATGTATCTAGAAGGTTATAATTTCTCAGTGGCAGTTGGTGTCGGTTTTATCGCGTTAGCGGGGGTTGCGGTTGAGATAGGCGTTATTATGCTTGTCTATCTAAATCAAGCTTACCAAGCAATGCTTAGTGACCATCAAGCAAAGGGTATTGCTACGACAAAAGCCGATGTGCTTGAGGCGGTAATACATGGTGCTGGTATGCGTGTTCGACCGGTAATGATGACAGCAGCGGCTATCATTGTTGGTCTGTTGCCTATTTTATATGGTACAGGAACTGGCTCAGAGGTGATGAGTCGAATTGCCGCGCCTATGGTTGGCGGTATGTTAAGTGCAGTTATTTTGACACTTCTTATCTTACCGGTACTCTTTTATTTATGGCGTTCAAACTCATTACCTAAAAAGAAAATTATAAAAAAAAAACCGATTAATGTATTGAAAACCAGCAGGAAATATCATAAGTGGTTAATGCTGTTTATTGGTGCACAATTTGTTATTTGGTCAGTTACTGGTGCTTATATGGTCTTTTTTAATATTGACTATATTCATGGCGACACTTTAGTGATTAATCATCAAAACAAAATTGATCCAAATAATATTAATTTCACCTTGAAATCACTACAGCAACAATACCCTGATGCGGATAAAGTTCGTGTAGGCATGTTTATAAATAAAGAGGTGTATAGGTTTTCAGTAGACAAGGTTAAGTACTTGGTTGATGCCAATAATGGTCAGCTACTGTCACCGTTAAGTGAAACATCAGGTATTGAAGCGGCCAAGTATATATATAGTGGCCAAGGTGATATCAGCAATGTCGAGTTTATCGAGGACAGTCCACCTTTTGAATTAAGTCGACGGATGCACGATGCTTTACCTGCCTGGAGAGTCAATTTTGATGATTTGGGCAGTCCATCGCTTTATATTTCTGCGCGGAGTGGCGAGTTACTAGCAAAACGTCATGATTTCTGGCGCCTATTTGATTGGATGTTTCGTTTTCATGTTATGGACTATGAAGAAAGCGACATAGCAAACTCATTGCTTTTTTGGTTTACTTTCTTAGGAATTATTGCCGCGATTAGTGGGCTATTTCTTACTTATTTTAGAGTGTTCAAATCGGACAAAACAACGACAGCAATAGATAAAGCAACAACCGAGGAGCAACCTAATGCCTTTAATTAGACAGATACATAAATGGGCGTCGGTCATTATTGGTATTCAATTTTTACTGTGGCTACTTAGTGGTATTTTCTTTAATTTGATGGATCATACAAAATCAGCAGGACATACCTATAAGAGTCATACTCAGCAGAGTGTTGAAGTAGATAGGGCACGTTTAGTTGAGCCAAATGAGGTGTTGCATGAATTTAACTCAAGTATTTCGCTAGAGCCAATACAACTGTTAGAAACACCTTATTATTTGCTTACTCATCAAAAAGGATTATATGAGGATTTTGAAAATCACTACACACTAGTTAATGCTTATACGGGAATTAAATTAACAATCGATAATGGCTTTGCCAGTGAATTGGCTCAGCAATCCTATAATGGCCCCGGCGTAGTAAGCTCGGCTAAGCTATTACAATATCCATTAGACGATTTTCCGAAGCAAAAAAATGCGACGTGGCAAGTCAACTTTGATGATGATATCAATACCAGTGTATATGTTGAGGCAGGCTCTGGCAGAATTGTTGGTCATAGTGATGAACTCAAACGCTTCGCCGATATCTTTTTCATGTTGCATTTTATGGATTATGGCAATGAAGGCAGTTTTAATAATATCCAAATTATCCTGTTTGCATTCGTTACCTTATGGCTCTCACTAACAGGCTTAATTTGGACTGTTGATTTAGGGCTTCGTGGACAGTATAAAATTAAATATTTTTCTAAACAGCAAGGTGTAAAACTATTTGATAAAAACCAGAAAGGTATAGGGACCGTTACTTTATCAAATCATACCAATTTACTCGATGGCCTTATCGAACATGATATTGCTTTACCATCTACCTGTGGTGGCGGTGGTACTTGTGGTCGCTGTAAAGTAATGATAAATCCAATTGTTAAATCTACATCAGCCGATCATTTGCATTTTACTGATAAAGAATTACAGCAGGGTTATCGATTAGCTTGTCAACATTTTAGTAATGATGTTGAAAACATGACATTAATTGATGTTACTGATGCGAAAAAACATTCATTGGTTTTATCGTCTAGTCGCTTTGTTAGTCCTTTTATTAAAGAGTTACGATTTAAGCTCGAAACAGAACAGGCACTAGCATACAAAGCCGGTGCATTTATGCGTTTTTTCATTCCCACAGCAAAGGGGGTCTCAATTCCTTTAAATTTGCCTGAACATTTGAAGCCTCATTGGCACCATATAGAGCATCTAGAATATGAGCATCTTGCGTGTACACGAAGTTATTCGCTGGCTGAGTCATCTATCAATACCGAGGAACTTGTTTTTACCATAAAAATTCAAACAGCTCCAGATCATAAGAGCTTACCTGGAGCAGGCTCTAGTTACCTTTGTAACCTCAGTGTAGGTAAAACCATTGAAGCTTTAGGTCCATTTGAAGAGTTCTTTGTAAAAGAAAACAACAATAAAACTATGGTGATGTTAGGCGCTGGTTCAGGTATGGCTCCTTTAAAATCAATCATTGAAGAGCAATTAGCGCTTGATGCGCAAAGCAGTCATGATCTAAATGAAAAAGTACGTAATATTCACTTTTTCTATGGAGCGCGTTCTGAATGTGATTTGCTCTACTCAGAACAGTTCTATCAGTTAGCTGAAGAAAATGACTATTTCCACTACTACCCTGTACTATCTAAGCCTAATGAAGAGTGGTTAGGTTCGCAAGGATATGCACAAGAAATATTAGCGCTAAATATAGATATTTTGGATGATATTGACAATATTGAATTTTATTTATGTGGCCCTCAGAGCATGATGACGGAAACAATGAAGTTATTAAAAGCGCATGGTGTGAAAGAAAGCGCAATTGCTTTTGATGCATTTTCATAAACTAATTGAATAATAAACAGTAGGATAAAACCATGAAAAATTTAGTAAAAATGTTATTAGTATTAATACCAACCATCACTTTATCAATAACCGCAACCGCACACGATCCCAAATTGCATGTAAAAAAAGCAAAAAAAGCAGATTGTAGCAAAATGGATCACAGCAAAATGGATATGAAAGATCCGGTTGCTGTCGCCATGATGAAAAAATGTATGAAGCAGGCTGAGGCGTCCAAAGATAAAATGGATCACAGCAAAATGAAAGAGCAAGATGGTAAAAACGGACATAACCATTAAATAAGCGAAATAGTCACCTAGCGTCAGCGTTAGGTGACTTTTTACTGAAAAATACACAGTGAGTGATTTGAAGAATAAAACTATGAATCAACTAGTTACAAGATGCACCAAGCCAAACTGATGTTATACATATATGACACTTGTTAGTTTATATTTATCAGCCGGATGATATAGAGTCGCAAAACTAATAGGCTGTTCATTAGATAGTGTCATTCTTGAAACTTTTAAACAGGGGATGTTTTCTTGTAAGTGTAAATTATGTTTTAAAATTTTAGTAGGCATAACCGCCTCAACAGAAATCTCAGCTTCAGTTAAAGGAGCAACAGAAGATAAATATTCATGAGCGGTAATTTTGTTAAAATTTTGTTCTAGAAATTCAGGCACTTTTTCTGCATTAACGTACCTTTCTTCTAATTGAATGGGCGTTTCATTTTCAAAATGAATAATAATAACTTTAAAAATTTTTTTATTTTGTGATGTTAATCCAAGTTTTAAAGCTAATTTATCGTTAGGTATTAACGTTAATTTGCTTAGTACCGTCATGCGATGTATATGCCCTCTAGATTTTATTTCATTTGAAATACTTTTTATTTCTAATAAAGAGCTTTGAGCTATAGGGGCTTCTACAAAGGTACCAACGCTTGGAACCCTTTTTAATAATCCTTTTAACACCAGTTCATCAATAGATTTTCTTGCCGTCATGCGGCTAGCTGAAAACTGAGTGGCTAAATCAGTTTCAGAAGGTATTTTAAACCCTTCTGGCCACATCATTAACTCTATCTTATCTTTAATAAAGTCAGCAATAAGTCTGTATTTAGGTTGAACCATATTTTTTCTTCTATATTTCTTGTAAATATCAAATTACTACTACGATTGTGTAATTAATCAGCATTGTAGTTACTTTTGATTAACCCTGCATTAACATTGTATTAACTGGCGGTATATACCGCTATGGGTTGTTATTATTTAACATAACATATTCTACAGAGTTTTTATCAAGTCTTATCTCGATTTAAACAATTATTAGGATGAAATAATTGTTGTATATACCGGTTTTATACGTTATAAAATACAGCTAATAATAAAAAAACTAAATTATAACTCACTATAAAATAATGAAGGAATGATAATGAAACACTCTCATATTACTAATGCATTACTGATAGCAGGAGTAGCTTTTATCCCTACGCTTGCCAGTGCAGAAGAAGCCGTAGACGAAAATGTTGAACGCATAGAAATAACCGGCTCAAAAATTAAAAGGGCAGATATGGAGTCAGCTAGCCCTGTTTCTGTTATTACCGCAGCTGACATAAGCATGTCTGGTATTTCAAATGTTGAAAATCTTCTTCAAGAAATGTCATTTTCAGCAGGTGTAGCAGGTAACGCAACTAATGCCTATTGGACTAGTGGTGGTTATGGTACAGCACAAGTAAACCTTCGTGGCATGGGGATTAAACGTACTTTGGTCTTATTTAATGGCCGTCGTGTGGTTGGTGGTGGAACTGGTGCCAACAGCTCTGTTGATTTAAATATGGTTCCTACTTCAATGATCGAGCGTATTGAAGTACTTAAAGATGGCGCCTCTGCGATCTATGGTGCCGATGCTGTTGCGGGTGTGGTAAATATAATCACTAAAAAAGAATTTGACGGTGCTGAGCTAAATGTAAAAGCAGGTATCACCGATGAAAATGATGGTGAAAATCAGGATATTAACCTTACCTTAGGTGGGAATTTTGATCGAGGCAATGCGGTACTAAGTTTAAATTACACTAATACAGAAGCTGTTCGTCAATCAGATCGAATCGATTGTCCTAAGTTTGGCACAGAAGCGGGTACATTTGAATGTTTCGGTAGTTCCACAACTGAAGGTGGTAGAGCACTGTTAGCTGATGGTAGCCAAGTACAATTTAGTCAAGATGAAAATAATCCGACGGCTTATGGCCCATATAATAGTGCAGAACATGGTTTTGACTATATCCCCTACTTAAATGCCGTTAGCCCAATGGAACGTATTAATGTTTCAAGTTTTGTTAACTATGAAGTTAATGATTCAGTGCGCTTATTTACAGAAGCCATGTATACAAAACGTAAAGGTGAGCAAATAGTAACACCTCGTAATGGTTTTGCTGGTATAACGGTGTCTTCCGATTTTGATTATAATCCAACAGGACAAGATTTAGAGTTTCAACGCCGAAGAAATACTGAATTAGGTGCACCTTTCTTTTTTCAAGAAACGGATACCATTAGGATTGTTATTGGTTTAGAAGGAGAGTTTGATAATGGGTGGGGTTGGGATGCCGCTTATAATTATGGCCGTAATACGGGCACAGATGGATGGACTTTTGATATTGATCCCTCAAAGGCTGCGCAAACATTAGATGAAAGTATATGTACTTATGATAATAGCAATGGCATTCCTTGTGGTAATTGGTTTGGTGTCAATCAACTTGATCAAAATGTTATCGATTATGTAAAATATCGCCGCGAAGGTACTGGTGGTAATGAAATGCGTACATGGACCGCGAATTTATATGGTGACTTATTTGAATTACCAGCCGGAATTGTTGGTTTTGCTGCGGGTGTAGAGTCACGCACAGAAAAAGGCTGGCGAGATCCAGATTCAACGGTACTGGCTAACGGTGATGAAGATCCAATCAATGGTAGTTACGATGTAACAGAGGCTTTTGTTGAACTATCTGTTCCATTATTAGCTGATATGCCTTTTGTTCAAAGTTTAACTGCAGAAATGGCAATGCGTTATTCTGATTACAGTACTGTTGGCGCTGAGTCTACTTATAAATTAGGTGTGACATGGAGAGTTAATGATGCTTTGATGATACGAGGTGTTCAATCAACAGCATTTCGTGCGCCTGTTATTACCGAGTTATTTGGCGGTACCAACGGTGAAAACCTACGGACAATCGATCCATGTGAGAATGCCTCAGATGCAATCGCAACAAACTGTTTAGCTGACGGTGTGTCTGCCAATTTTGTACAAGATGGCACAACCGTGTTAACCAGTGTTGGCGGTAATCCCGAGTTAGGTGCTGAGTTTGCTGATACTACTACTGTAGGTATTGTGTGGGAGCCAAAATTTGTTGATGGTCTATCCACAACGTTAGATTATTTTAATATTGAAATAGAAGACTCAATTACCTCGGTAAATGGCTCAGATATGCTGAAATTATGTTATGAAGATCCACAAGGAAATTCACAATTTTGTGATACTTTTTCTCGTCATCCTGTGACAAAACAAGTTATCGAGCTTAATCAAAGACCGGTAAATGCAGCCTTTGAAAAAGTTAGTGGTGTAGATTTTAATATTATTTACAAAACCAAGTTATTTGGACTTGATTCAAAAACTAGCTTAGATGTTACACGTCTATTAACCCATGAAAGTACCCCTTTTGCTGGTCAACCTACAATTGATAAAGTAGGCTTTATCACAGAAGATCAAGGTAGTTACACCCAATGGCGTAGTAATTTTAGCTTCTCGTTGATATCTGATGATTGGATAGCTACCTATTCAATGCGTTATATTGGTGGTGCAGATGATGTAAACGGTGGTGATTTTGATCCTTTAGGAAAATCAGTTGAATCAATTACTTATTCAGATTTATCAGCTTCTTACATGCTAAATGATTCACTAACAGTCTCAATGGGGATTGATAATTTATTTGATAAAAAGGCGCCTTATTTAACATCTTGGAATGATGCTAATACCGATGTCATGACTTATGATTTATTAGGCCGCAGAGGTTTTGCTAAAATGTCTTACCGTTTTTAATAGTTGTTGTTAGGGGCTGTTGATCTTTCATTTTAGTCTCTGCTATTAGCCATAGGCCCTTGGCTTGCCTTGAAAAGTGGCAATTTTTGTTGGCTACAGGACGTAGGTACTTAGTGTAAGCCGTGCTTAATATGCAATTGGAACAACCAAAGATTATATGAAGCACCTCGATTGCCAACTTTTCAAGTGCAGCAGAGCTCTAAAGCGAAAGAGCAACAACCGCTAGTATAAAGCTTGTCACACTTCCTGGGTGACAAGCTTTTTTTATTTGAATCAATAAGATTTATTGGGTACAGTTTAAAGTTTTTATGGGTTATAAAATATTGATGTTTATTAGATCATACGGTTTGATTTTTACCTTGTTATTGTCGCAGTCATGCTTTTCTATGACTCGAACATTAATTTTTCAAGCGAAAGACATAGATAGTTCTATTTTTCTGTCTTCTCCAGATAATGGATTAAACTTTGAAGGGATTATTCCTAGTTTTTTAAATAAGGTAACTAAAGAATCAAATATAGAAATTGTTTATCTCCACGTGCCTTCAGGAAGAGTAGAAGAGTATTTAGCACAGCATAAACTAGATGGTTCATTAATGAATAAAGAATGGTTGGTCAACCCAAGTAATTTTTTATTCACCAAGCCTTTTTTAAAATTTGGCTATTATTTTTTTAGTACAAAAGTATTAGATAACAAAATAAATTTTGAAAGCTATTTAATTGGCAAACGTATTTGTACTCATCGTTCCTATACTTATTCAGAATATCCTTTATTACCAAAATTGTTTGAGGAAGAAAAATCTATTCGCATTGATAGTAGTAGTGATGAGTCAATGTTAAAAATGCTGTTAAAAGGTCGATGTGATGTTACCTTAATAAATGAGCATACAGCTGATTGGCTAATCGATAATATATTTAAAAATGATTTATTGTATCGTTCATCTAAACCCATATTTAACATCGAAGTGACTATGGCATTTGCCAGTAATTGGCAATCATTCGTGAACGATCTTAATGCATACATAGATGAAATAGAAGGAACTGATCAGATGGAAGAAATGATTAATACAGCAAAAAAAATTAAATATTAATTAAGGCCTACTGATGTTTTACGGTTAAATTTTGTTCGAGATAAAAGTGTTTTAATCACCGCGAATGTTGTGAAGCCTCGTCATTTTAAGCAACAACCCCACCGCTACTGAATCTTGCTCTCGCTCAGTCCGCACCTTGCACAACTTAAAGGCAATTTCATCAGGCATTGAAAAATAGTGATAGCGCACGGCGGTTATTAGCCAGCAGTTCTTTAGCTGGTTTTGTATGCAGAAATAAAAACTCTTGTCTTTAATGCAATAGTTACTTCAATAACAGTGACCGCAAAGCCAGTTAGCAATTTGCCAGCCGAAATTAAGCTAACAGTGAAAGAGCTCATCATGAATAACCACAACAAGGTAATTTGATTTATATCAAAATCTTTCGTTATTAAATCCATCATAAGCACCTCTATAGCGGTATAAAATGATTTACATCACAATCCCCCCTAGAATAAGTCATTATAAATACCGTTGTAGCAGTATAATTTGATTTATATCAAATTATACTATTAGCATAGCCGTTATACTTTAACCAGTAGATGGGATAACTATGGGACTTTATAGCTGTAATGCGTACAAGAATCGTTTTGTTATTAAATATGATTATATACTTGTTTGTAAATGGACCGGTGTTCGCGAAACCGATGCATTTATGCCAAGCAATGGCCGTGCATAACATAACCTCTACTTCTGCATTATCTACAGATATTCCCCATATTCATCAGCACAAAAAAGTGAATAATCAAGTTGTTGATAGTATAAAAACAGACTCTTCAATGAACAACTGTCAATGTGTTGATTGTGACTGCAGTGCTAATTTAGTATCTCAAGTTAACTTAACGATGGTATCAGAGCATGAATTAGCCAGTTATTTCTCCGTTATTCAACAGATCACTCACAAATCAACCAAGGCTTATCTATCACAGCCTTTGTCAAATTTATATCGCCCGCCAATATTGTCATAGCACCTAATAGAACTGTTTTAAAATATTTATAAAAAGTTGAATTTTTAACTATGTCTTTGTTCGTATCTTAATTGGTGTCGTCGTGATTTTTGACGGCAAGCATTTATTCGCCGAGAATTTTTAGCTGGGGCGTTTATATCGACAAAGCTTCGTTATCTTTAGAAATGAACGTACACGTAGATAGGAGCTTACAGAATGCTTAAAAGGATAGGGACTCTAAAAAGAATAGCGTTAATAGTCTTTTTTGTCTGGACAATTATAGCAGCTGCTTTGGCCTCGGATTTATTTTTTTCTTCTAAAGAGAATGTCAAAAAAAGAGCCACAGAAGAGGCTAGTGCAGTTATTACATATTTCTTAACAATATCAGATTGGTTAGTAAAGAATAGCCCGGTGCTGGAAAGAAATATTGTTAAAGATATTGCAAAAATTGGTGGAGAAAAAAACCGTCAAAAACTAAATGAAAAGATGATTTTAGTTCAAATGGATGTTGGCTCCCCAGAGGTGTTTTTAATTTTAGTAAAAAAAGACTTAAATTTTCAAACTGACAATTATAAGCTTGAAAATTGGCAAAATATTTTCATTAAACAATTGATGACAAGTGGTGAAGCGGGGTTATTTATTGATGAAGTAGGTAAAGAGGAGTTTGTTAGAGCGCTCGAACCTATAGTCATGAATAATGAATGCGCTATTTGCAAATTATTTAATATCAAAAATATTGAGCAATACATTGGCGGAATATTTGTATCAGTTGCCATATCGACAGAATTGTCTGAGTCATATTCACATATATGGAATATGGTAGGAAGTATTTTCGTTATTTGGCTATTAGGTTTAGCGGCAATTATTTATGGCTACAAAAAAGCTAGTAGTGCCTTAGCTAGACGGTTAAGAAACTATGAAGAAAGTATTTATAATCTTGTCGATATCATTGAAAAACGAGATAGTTATACTGCTGGACATACGCAAAGAGTCGCCAAATATGCAAGTTTAATTGCTAATCATTTAAAGGTATCTCAATTCAATAAAGATTTACTCTATCGGGCCTCGATGTTGCATGATATTGGGAAAATATCGACTCCAGATTCGATATTACTTAAGCCAGGAAAGCTCAACGAATTAGAGTACAAGATCATAAAAAATCATGTGACGACAAGTTATGAAATACTCTCTAAAGTCTCTATTTACAAGGATATTGCGGAGATAGTTCGTCATCATCATGAATACTATGATGGCTCAGGCTACCCTCAAGCTCTAAAAGGGGATCAAATACCTTTTTTGTCTCAAATTCTAACTGTCGCTGATGGTTTTGATGCTATGACGACAGACCGGATATATAAGGCAAGAAAAACAGTCTCAGAAACCATAGCAGAAATATCGCAATTAAGTGGTCATCAGTTTAATCCTGTGATTGTAAAGTCTGCAATTGTCGTATTATCAAAAGTAAATATAGACGATAAGGTAGCTCAATTACCTGAATCTGATTTACAGCACGAGCGTTTTTCTTATTTTTATAAAGACAACCTGACACATGCTTATAATAAAAAATATTTAGAACTTTTATTAACAAAACAACCGCATGAGTTAGCTAAATATAAATATGCGCTGTTAATTAAAGTACATAATTTTACACAATATAATGCCCAAAATAGCTGGGAAAAAGGTGATGAAAAATTACAAGAAATAGTAAGTACACTACAGGCAATAGGAAAAAATCAGCTTGTTTTTAGATTGTTTGGCGATGACTTTATTTTATTGCTTAACAATAAAATAAAGTCATCTCAAAAAGATAATATTTTACGCAATGAAGTACAAGGCACATGCTTATTGTATTCAACTTGCTATGTAAATTTGAAAAACAGAAAGCCAATAAGCATTAAAGAGTTAGAGAGTCTTGTAGGAACCAAGGCGTAATTTAATTTTATATATTTCAATAGGATAATGAATATGCAAATGATAAATCGTATATTGATAATGTCAATATTATTATTGTTCTCCCTGCAACTATCAGCTAAACCGCTAAATAAAAATAATGCTGATAGCGTTGAGATACTGACTGAGCAAAGTGCCATAGCGCTAGCATTGGAAGGTAACCCTAACTTAGCGCAAATGCAGGCACGGTATGAGGCTTTGAAAAACATACCCTCACAGGTGGGAACATTAGCCGATCCAATATTAAGTTTAGGGGCGGTCAGTTTTCCAACCGATAGCTTTGAACGTAACCAAGAGGGAATGACGCAATTACAAATTGGTTTTTCACAAGCATTACCTTTTCCAGGCAAGTTAAGTTTAAAAGCAGAGGCTGCTGAGTTTGAAGCAAAAGCTGCTTATTTTGATGTGGCAGAAATGCGATTGTTGTTAGCAAAAAATATTAGTCATAAATGGTGGCAAATGTTTTATTTAGACAGAGCAATCGTAACCGTCGATAAAAACCAAGCTCTACTGAGGCAATTTATTGAGGTAGCAGAAACCAAATACACTACCGGCAAGGGATTACAACAAGATGTATTATTAGCGCAACTAGAGCTATCAAAATTAATTGATAAGAAAATTCAAATTAATGCCTTAAGAGATGAACAATTAATTCGGCTGAATATTTTAATGAATATTGCGCCACGAAGTCTTATAACTTTACCTGAAGAGATTAATTTACTGAGCAGAAAAGTGCTGCCAGAGCAACAGCTATATCAGTTGGCTAACAAGTTTCGTCCGGTGTTAAAAAAACATAAACAGTTAGTGTTAGCAGCTAAATCGAAACTTGACTTGGCTGAGCGAGAATACTTTCCCGATTTTATCGTTGGAGTAACTTATGGTGATAGAACAGGACAAAATTCGCCTTTAATGGCAGGTGAGCGAGCCGATCTTTTTTCAATCAAGTTAGGCATTAAATTGCCATTATATGCCGGTACAAAACAGTCATACAAAGTTAAACAGCGAATAGGTGAACAATTTAAATCGAAATATGCCTATCGCGATGAAATGAATCAAGTAAGAGCAGATATTGCTAGCAGCTTAACTAAATATAGTCGTTCAACAGAGCAATTATCTTTATTTACCACCGGGATATTACCGCAGGCTAGGCAAACCGTACAGTCAATGTTGGCTGGTTATCAAGTTAGCGAAGTTGATTTTTTAAATTTAGTTCGTAGCCAAGTGACGTTATTTAATTATGAATTACAGTATTGGCAAGCAGTTTCACAAAGCAATCAAGCATTAGCAAGTTTACAAGCTTCTATCGGCAAGGAATCTATTTATGAATAAATCTACATTAGCCACCGCAATTATTATGCTAAGTGTTGGCGTTGGCGTCGGATATATACTTTTTGACTATGAAAATAACAACACGTTAACTACTGTAAATGCACCACAACAGCAAGGTGCTGCAGCAGGTAAAGAAACGCCTTTATTCTATCGTAACGCAATGAATCCGACAGTGACTTCGCCGGTCCCAGCTAAAGATTCAATGGGAATGGATTACGTCCCTGTTTATGCCGAAGAAAAAGATAGTAATGCCGTAATGGGCACGGTGAAAATTGATCCGACTGTGGTACAAAATATCGGGGTGAGAACTTCTTTTGCAAAACAAGAGTCAATGAGCCGAACAATACGTGCTTCTGGACGAGTTGACTTTGACGAGCAGAAAATGGCGCGTTTACACCCTAAAACTGAAGGCTGGATTGAAACAGTAACAGTTGATAAAACTGGTGAAACAGTGCAAAAAAATGATGTGCTAGTTAGTATTTATTCGCCTAAATTAGTGTCAACACAACAAGAGTATTTACTTGCCTTAAATAGTCTTAAGGCACTTGAAGCAAGCCCATTTGAAGATGTTAGAAACGGCGCGAAAACAATGGTTGATAGTGCCAGAGAGCGGCTAGTGTTGCTTGATGTGCCAGAACATCAAATTAAAGAATTAGAAAAAACTCGGAAAATAAAAAAACAATTACATATCCACACTCCTGTTGCGGGCACCGTTACGCGCATAGGCTCAAGACAAGGGCAATATGTTACCCCTAAAACTGAATTGTATATGATTGCTGATTTGAGCCAAGTCTGGGTTTATGCCGATATTTATGAGTATGAATTACCTTGGATAAAAGTAGGTGATGAAGTCGAAATGACATTAGCCAGTGTTCCGGGTAAAAAATTCAAAGGACGTTTAGGTTATATTTATCCTTATGCTCAGTCAAAAACACGTAGTACCAAAGTCAGGGTTATTTTTGATAATCCAGATAAATTGCTGCGACCAGATATGTTTGCAGAAGTAAATATTTATTCTGATGTTAAGGAGGATGCCATTGTCATTCCTGCCCAAGCCGTTATTCGTTCTGGAGAACGCTCACAAGTTTTTGTTGTTAAAGAGCCCGGAAAATTTGAGCCGAGAATTGTTACCTTGGGAGTTGAGTCAAGCGGTAAAGTTGCGGTGATTTCTGGCTTAAGCGCCGGAGAAGAGGTGGTTACGTCTGCACAATTTATGGTGGATTCAGAGTCATCTCTACGTGAAGCAACAGAAAAAATGTTGATGCAAACACAGAAAAAAAATGCAGAAAAAAATAAGATGCCAGCGATGGATATGCCAAACGTTGATGAATTAAAGGCTAAGGAGCAATAATTATGATTGAAGCCATCATCTCAGCTTCGCTCAAAGATCGGTTTATGGTGATACTTGCAGCCATCATTATTACTCTAGTGGGACTTTTTGCTTATAAAAACACTCCTTTGGATGCCATCCCCGATCTTTCTGATGTGCAAGTTATTGTCTTTACAGAATTTCCTGGGCAGTCACCGCAAGTGGTTGAAGATCAAGTGACCTACCCATTAACGACTTCTATGCTAGCGGTGCCCAACACGAAAGTGGTACGGGGTTATTCCTTTTTCGGTATGTCTTTTGTCTACATCATTTTTGAAGATAATACCGACATGTATTGGGCACGCTCACGAGTACTTGAATCGTTAAATTATGTTAGCGGCAGGTTGCCTCAAGGTATAACACCGACACTCGGTCCCGACGCTACCGGTGTTGGCTGGGTTTATGAATATGCTTTAGTTGATAAAACAGGCCAGCACGATTTAGCACAATTGCGCTCACTGCAAGATTGGTATTTGCGTTATCCCTTGCAAACCGTTAATGGTGTTGCTGAGGTCGCCTCAATGGGCGGTTTTGTTAAACAGTACCAAGTTGATGTCGATCCGAGTGCTCTTGCACGTTATAACATTCCACTTAACAAAGTGAAAATGGCAATAAAGATGTCCAATAAAGATGTTGGTGGTCGTTTAATTGAACTGGCTGAAACCGAATATATGGTACGCAGTAAAGGCTATATAAAATCAGTTGAAGATTTAAATGTTATTCCCGTCGCGGTAACCGCAGATGGGATCCCCATTCGTCTGAAAGATATTGCCCATGTGCATATAGGGCCTGAATTGCGTCGTGGTGTTGTTGACCTTAATGGCGAAGGTGAAGTTGCGGGTGGGGTTGTTATTATGCGCTTTGGCGAGAATGCGTTAGCAACCATTCAAGGCGTACGAGCAAAATTGGAGGAACTTAAGGCCGGTTTGCCTGAAGGGGTGGAAATTGTAAGTGTTTATGATCGCGGCGATCTTATTGAACGCGCAGTAGACAGCTTAAACACCTCACTGATGCAAGAACTCGCTATTGTTAGTTTAGTGGTTATCATGTTCTTGTTGCATGCGCGCTCAGCATTTGTTGCCATTATTACCTTGCCGTTAGGTATTTTGATGGCGTTTATTGTTATGCGTTTACAAGGTTTAAATGCCAATATTATGTCGCTTGGTGGTATTGCTATCACGATTGGTACTATGGTCGATGGCGCCATTGTTATGGTAGAAAATGCCCATACGTGCTTAGCAAAAGCGCGTGAAGAAAAAGGCCGAGAACTCAGCAATGATGAACGTTGGAAGGTTATTGGTGATAGTAGTAGGGAAGTCGGGCCAGCACTGTTTTTTTCATTATTAGTGATCACCGTTTCATTCTTACCTATTTTTACCATGCAAGCACAGGAAGGTCGATTATTTAGCCCTCTAGCATTTACCGCAACCTATGCCATGGCGGCCTCTGCAATATTAGCCGTTACATTAGTGCCCGTTATGATGGGTTACTTCTTGCGCGGAAAAATCATGCCTGAGCATAAAAACCCAGTAAACCGTGTCTTACATAAGTTACATACTCCAGCACTGACATTTTTGATGAAATTTCGTGGTATGACACTGGTGTTAGCAGTCGCCTTGCTGGCCGTTACTTATTATCCTTATTCAAAATTAGGTAGTGAGTTTATGCCGCCATTAGATGAGGGTGATATTCTTTATATGCCCACCTTATTTCCTGGAATTTCGATCACCAAAGCAAAAGAATTTTTGCAGCAAAGTGATAAAATTTTGAAAACTTTCCCTGAAGTTCATCACGTCTTTGGTAAAGTAGGTCGAGCACAATCTGCCACCGATGCCGCACCTTTATCTATGATAGAAACAACCATTCGCTTAAAACCGAAGGAAGAGTGGCCAGATCCAGATAAAACCACCACGCAAGTGATGGCTGAAATGGACAAAGCGATAAATTTTCCTGGCGTAGCCAATGCTTGGACTATGCCAATTAAAACTCGCATAGATATGTTATCGACAGGGATAAAAACCCCGATAGGCATTAAAGTCTCTGGTCCCGATTTAACTGTGTTGCAAAAGGTATCTAAAGATATCGAACAAGCCATGAAAGGATTACCAGAAACGACGTCCGCTTTTGGTGATCGCACTGTAGGTGGTTACTATCTTGACTTTGATGTTGATCGGGTCGAAGCGGCTCGTTATGGCCTAACAGTGGGGGCAGTGCAAGATGTTATTCAAAGTGCTATTGGTGGCATGAATATCACTGAAACAGTTGAGGGCTTAGAGCGCTATCCAGTGAACTTACGTTACCCGAGAGAACTTCGTGATGATTTAGAAAATCTGAAGCGGGTGTTAATTTCAACACCAACCGGCACACAAATACCTATTGCTATGGTGGCAGATCTTGTTTACCGACGTGGAGCACCGGTGATAAAAAGTGAGGATGCACGTCCCAACGCGTGGATTTATGTTGATATTGCCAGTTCAGATATTGGCGGCTTTGTTCGTGACGCTAAAAAGGTCTTAGCGGAACAAGTTAACATTCCTGCAGGCTATACCGTGACTTGGTCTGGACAATTTGAGTATATGGAGCGAGCAGCAGAACGATTAAGTATTGTGGCACCAGCGACATTGTTTATCATATTCCTCTTGCTTTACCTTAACTTTCGTAATGTGATCGAACCTGTTGTTGTTATGATGTCTATGCCTTTTGCTTTGGTTGGTGGCATTTGGTTGGTTTATCTCAACAACTACAATATGTCAGTAGGGGTTGCGGTTGGCTTTATTGCGCTCGCCGGTATGGCTGCTGAAATAGGTGTCTTAGTATTAAGTTTTATTGATCGTGAAATGGTGATACGCCGAGCGGAAAGTAAGCAAGCTCTTTCGGTAAATGAAATTAAAGATGCGGTGTTATCTGCAACGTCAAAACGCGTTCGCCCTGTTGCTATGACGGCGATCTCAACTATGGTTGGTTTAATTCCAATTATGTTGAGCAGTTCTACAGGCTCTGATGTAACCCACAGAATTGCCGCACCAATGTTAGGGGGAATGTTAACCGTTTTGATTTTGAATCTGCTTGTTTTACCAGTAATTTATAGTTATATCTTACAGTTTCAAGAAGCGGCAAAAGCAAGAAAACCTTCTTTGGCTCAAGAAATAACGTCGAGCTAGGTTACTAGTAGTAGGCCAATAAAAGTGCCTTCGCTGTATTTAATACAGTTAAGGCACTTTTTATATTTGCTGTCATTGGTAAATGGCTTTAGTCTTTTACCAATGCCATTTTTCTTCTCATGTAGGCAATCTGTTGTGCTAAAGGTAAATTTTTCGGGCAAGTATCTTCACAACCAAGCAGAGTCATACAACCAAAGACGCCGTTTTCTGTTCCTATTACCTGATAATAGTCAGCGTCTGTGCGCTTATCTCTAGGGTCGAGTTTATATCGAGCGATTTGATTTATGCCAACGCCAGCAATAAAACTTTCTCGCATTTGTGCAGTACCACATGCGGCAATACAGCAGCCACATTCTATACAGCGCTCTAATTCATAGATATCTGTGGCCAGTTTAGGTGCCATTTTTTCTTCTATTTTACTGAGATCGACTAATTCTTCTTGTAAATGTATCCATGTTTCCAATCTTTCTGACATGCCGCGCATCCATTCGCCCGTGTTGACGCTTAAATCGCCAATTAAGTTAAAACCGGGCAAGGGGGCTAAGTTGATGATATCGGGCAGATCTTTTGTTAACGTTCGACAGGCTAAGCCAGGCTTTGCGTTGATGAGCATTGCACAACTGCCACAAATTCCTGCTCGGCAAACAAAATCGAATTGTAAGCTTGGGTCTTGCGTTGCTCTAATTTCGTTGAGTGCGATAAATAATGTCATCGATGGCGCTTCTTCAATCAGGTACTTTTGACGATGAACTTGGCTATTTTCATCGGCAGGATTGTGCCTGAAAATATTGAATGTTAATAATCGCGGTGTCTCGAGTTCAGTAATAGCAATGCTATCTGAGCCCTTGTTATTGGCAGGTAGTTTATTGGCTGTCATTAGTCTTCATCCGATAGTCGAGCATTTTTTCCCCTGAATATTTCAGGAAGCAAGTGCTTATAGGGCATCAATTTTTTTTGTAAAATGTCTTTGGTTTGAGCTGTATTGTTTGTGGTTATCGGCTGTGCTTTTTTTATGCTGGCGACTTCTTCAAGCCGAACAGGGGTATCAGGATGTTCAATTCTGTCTTTTGCCCCATAACCACGCCAATTTGGCGGCATTTCCATGGTTTCTACCTTGATTGCCTCGTAATCTAGTGTTGGCAGTTCATCTTGCTCTGAAGGCCATGTGGCGAGCGTACGATTTAACCATTCTTTGTCATTTCGCAGCGGAAAGTCAGCTCTGTTATGGGCGCCTCTACTCTCTTCTCTTTGCAGTGCACCATAGGCAGTACAAAGCGCAAGTTTTAACATTTTTTGTACGCGATATGCTGCCACTAATTCTGGATTTGTGCCTTTAACTTTTGTTTGAACACGAATTTTTTTAGCTCTGATGTGTAATGCTTTTAATTGTGTTATCGCTTCATCAAGCTGCGTTTTATTTCTAAAGATAGCGACATTATTGGTCATAATATTTTGCATTTCATGCATAATTTCAAAAGGGTTTTCTGTGTTATCTGGATGATGAAAAGCTGTGAGTTTGTTTTGTTCTTTTTGGTGAAAATTAGTGATCAGTGAGCTTGAGATATTGATATTGCTTTCATCACTTGTTAAAAAATCAGCCATGTATTCACCTACTATCATGCCAGCGACTACTGTTTCAGCAACTGAATTTCCCCCTAGGCGATTAAAACCATGCAGGTCCCAACAAGCCGCTTCACCACACGAATATAAACCTAGCAGGCTAGGAGCTTGTCCTTGGTGGTTTGTCCTAATGCCGCCCATAGAATAATGTTGTGCTGGTCGCACAGGAATAAGCTCTTTCACGGGATCTATACCAAGAAAATATTGACAGATTTCTTTTACTTCACGTAATTTTGTATTGATGTGGTGTTCGCCAAGTAATCGAATATCCAGCCATAGGTGCTCGCCAAACCTTGATTTTACTCCGTAACCTTTTGCGATATGGGTTTCCATCCAGCGAGAAACCACATCACGTGAGGCGAGTTCTTTCTTTTCCGGTTCATAATCAGGCATAAAACGATGTAAATTGACATCTAATAATAAGCCGCCATCTCCTCGGCAGCCCTCGGTTACCAATATTCCAGCAGGAAATATCGCCGTTGGATGAAATTGTATGGCTTCCATATTACCAAGCGCAGCAACCCCCGTTTCTAAGGCGAGTGCTGCACCTATACCTTCATTAATCAGTGCATTAGTTGTTGCGCGGTATATGCGGCCGAAACCTCCAGTGGCAATGCAAGTGGCTTTGGCAATATAAGCGACAAGTTCACCTGAAATAAGATTGCGAGCGATTACCCCCACGCAGCGTTTTTTATCATGAATTAGTGATAATGCCTCCATCCTTTCGTGCACAGGAATATCGTTCGCTATGGCTTGATTACTCATGGTATATAACATTGAATGACCGGTGCCATCTGCAACATAACAAGTTCGCCACTTTTGTGTGCCGCCAAAGTTTCTTGCCGTAATTAGCCCATGGGCGTTTTCAGCTTCGGTTAAAAGCACTTGTTTACCGTCTATAACACTTTGTTGGTCACCCTTTTGTACTCTATTCCACGGTACACCCCATGCGGCAAGCTCTCTAACGGCTTTTGGTGCGGTGTCGACAAACATACGAACTACTTGTTGATCTGCGCCCCAATCACTGCCTTTGATGGTGTCAATAAAATGTAGGTCTTCGTTGTCACCTGTTCCTTGTACACTATTGGCTAAACTTGCTTGCATACCACCTTGTGCCGCTGCCGAATGCGATCTTTTGGGCGGCACTAAACTAAGTGTAATAACCTCGTGGCCGCGTTTTTTTATGCCAATGGCGGTTCTTAATCCGGCTAATCCACCCCCTAAAACTAACGCGTCTGTATGTATTATTTTCATGGTCTATTCCGGCAATTTTTTGGTAGATTCTGACAAGGTTTTATCAGCAGGAAGGTACCTCTGACCGACGTTATCAGCGTGTTGATAACCAATTTTAATGTAGGCTAGCAGTGTGACTAAACCTAAGGTGAGGAAAAATAGTGTCAGGGCCCATTTTAGTCGTTGTAGTCGTTTTCTACCTTTTTTAATATCTTTACCAACAAACCAACCCCACTTCATGGCTAAGCGATATAAGCCAATACCGGCATGAATTTCGACGACAAAAAGTAATATTAAATATAACGGCCACATTCGACCTGACCATACTCTATCTGAAGAAGCGTAGGGGCCAATATCTGCTGGGTGAAACATCAGCTGATACAAGTGAATCGTGACCAGAAAAAACAATAGAAATCCGGTTAGCATTTGTATATACCATAAATAGGTATCAGCATGTTTAAATCGCTGTAAATGCGCTTTAAACGCGCTAAACTCTTGCTCTTTACTAGGAAATTTTCTTAAGGCTAAGCCGGCATGAATAAAAATTAAGCTGAAAATAACTAAAGCCACAATCGATACTAGCCAAGGATAAGATTTTCCAAACAGTGGCTGACCTTCAAACATTTTTGCTACCCAGTACATAGCATCATGGCTAATTAAGATACTTGAAACAAAAAACATATGTGCCCACATAAATAACGCTAGGATTAAACCGCTACCACTTTGCATTAAGTCTAATCTGGCCGGCCAGCGGTTGATTTTAGTTATCATGTAAAATTCAATCCTTATAAGCTTATTATTGCCCCGAATTCAGCGCAATATTTTCCCGTCACTAAAAGCTATATTTTGCACTCAGCCCAAAGGTTCGTGGATTTAAATAGACATTACGTCGGGTGCCAAAAAAGCTCTTTTCACCCAAAATAATAGCGTTATCTTCGTTAGTCAGATTTCGGACCCATAAAAAAACGCTTATACCATTGTCTAAGGGTTCTAATCCAACACTGGCATTCATAACGCCAAAGCCGTTAACCTGCCCGATAGCAAGCAGCTCACCATTGGCAAGCGTGATTTGTGATAAGCCATCAAGATCGGTATTGTAATCATCCTGATAGTTATAACTTAGCGTAGCGGACAGTTCTGCGTTAAGTGCGGGTAAGGGATAATAATACTGGGCACTGATATTGAAGGTATAATCGGACACCCCCGGTAACTTTTCGCCTGACAGGTCTTCACCGTTACTGCCGCCTGCGGGAAATTTTGTAAATTCTGCATCAAGTAAGCCTAAGGCAATATTAAGCTGAAAATCGGGAGTAAGCCGATAGGTTAAATCAAACTCTAAACCACGTGTTTCTACCTGTGCAGCATTACGGATACTTAAGGTTGTTGTACCCGCATCAAGGTTAATCAGCTGATTGATTTGATAATCGTCATAACTTGAGTAGAAAAGCGCACTGCTAAACGTTATACGTTGATCTAACAAATGTCCCTTAATGCCGATTTCGTAACTTGTGACGGTTTCTTTATCAAACTCTATGCCGGCGTCAAGTTGTGCCTGAGTTAAAAAATCAACATTATAACCGCCACTTTTATATCCTGTTGCGTACTTCAGGTAAGTATTAACCTGCTCGTTCAGGCGATAGTTTAACGATACTAACGGCGAAAAATCGTTATCGCGTCTTTTATCAATGACTTGACCATTGGCTAAATTAAAAATGGGAATAACGGGGATGCCAGTAGCGGGATCTATGCTTGAAACTGTCCAATCAACGTTTTTTTCTTCACTAGAAAAACGAAAGCCCAAGTCTAAGGTAAAGGCCTCATTGAAACGGTAATTGCTGTTAAAAAATGTTGCAAAACTCTCTGTTTCAACATTGCCGACCGTACTGAGCACACCAGGCTGAAATGCCGATAACATCGCAATTGAGCTAGGATCGCCTAAGGCTGCACCGGCTTCAAAAGTACTACGTGGCACGCCAGTAAAAAGAGCAAGTGTTTCATCACCCACGGTTGGTAATCTTTTGGTGTCGGCGTTTTGCTGATAGTAATACAAACCTGCGACATATTGAAAATCGCCTTCAGGTGAAATCAATTGAAACTCTTGACTCCATTGGCTGTAGTCATCAAGGTAATCTAAATAGGAAACAGCGGCATTGGAAAAGTCAAAGTCGTTAATATAATTTAGATAAACTTCACGATGGCCGGTAATTGATTTGATAAAATAGTTATTAGCTATGTCCCAGTCTATGGTCAGTATCTCTCCTTTAATATCTCTGTCTTCATTAGGGTCAACATCAAAACTGACCTTGTTGCGTGCGACAACTTCCGAGTTTTTAGCACTACCTAAGGTGTTGGTAATGGGCTCACCGTCAAATGACAACCGCTCTGAACGTAAGCGATCAAAAGAAAAATTCACTTCAAGGTTATCAAAAGGTGTTGCCTTTATTTGTCCTCGATATGCGTAGTTGTCTTGCGCATCTAACCAATTTCCAGTGCTAATATTTTCGGTAAAACCTGAGCGTTGATATTGATTAAAACTAAACTTCGCCGCGACATTATCACCAAGCGGTGTATTAAACATGGCTGTATATTGTTGTAAGTCATAATTGCCGATAGAGAAGCCGACAGCACCGGAAAATTCATCCGTTGGCTTTTTGGAAATAAGGTTGATTGCTCCAGCGACATTGTTCTTACCAAATAGCGTGCCTTGAGGGCCACGCAGTACTTCAATACGCTCCAAATCTAATAAATCTTGATTATGTGCCGGTGATTGTCCGATATAAACGCCATCTAAATAAAGCCCAACCCTAGCATCAAAACCAATATTGCGGCTGGCTGAGCCAACCCCACGTATTGAGATACTAGAAGAAAAATCATTGGTAGTGGTCATGGTTAAATTGGGCACAAATTCGGCAATTTCATTTAATTGGCGTATGCCTGTTTTAGTCATACTGTCACTGTTCAAACTTGTGATTGAAATTGGGACTTGTAAAATATTTTCAACACGTTTTTGTGCGGTAACGGTGATCACTTCTATGCTGTTGTTTTGCGCGCTGTTATCTTTCACCTTTGGCAGTTTTGGTGCTTGGTACGCCGATACTGCTGCGCTTAATGTCGAGATTACAAATAATGGTAATGTTAATCTCCTTGTTGACGTTTGACCCATTGAGCTTTTCCTTTATAGCTGACTAACTTTTAATGGTATATTTCTGAAAAATTATGCTAAACGAGAATATTTTCAACGACTAACATTAATAAGAAAAATAAACTGAAGCGCCTGGTGTATTGAAAAGCATGAGGAGCAAACCACAAAGGCCATACTTCTTGGCGAAAGCCTTGTGGCATTTTACTCGGACGTGGTTGATTAAAAACTTTACAGGTTTGTAGTAGTGTTGGTAACACTAATAGCAATAGAAAAACCCCTACGCCTAAATAGCCATTGATATAAAGATAACTAGCTAACAGGTATTGGCTTAGCATGATGATTTGAGCAACTTTTCTAGATTTACTTTCTCCTAACAATACCGGCAGCGAGTAAATGCCTTTGCTTTTGTCCATGGTTATTTTATCTATATGTTTACCAAAGATCACCGCCGTTGGTGCCAAGGCGTATAAGGTACCTATCAGCGCCGATGCTATGCTCCATTCGCCACTGGCAACGAAATATGTACCGCTGACCATTAAGGGTCCCCAAACCAGTAAAACTGACAATTCGCCTAAGGCAAGTTTCTTTAAGGGCCAAGTATAAAACAGTACAAAAAAGGCCCCGATGAGCATTAACCAGAGCACTTCAACGCCGCGAAAATAGATGATCACTGCGCCACAAAATATTGCTAATAAACCGGTAACAATGATATAGCTCATCAATTGTTTTTTACTGAGCAATTTACCTTCTAATACGTGGGTGCCGTATTGAGTGCGAAAATAATTGCCTTTATCTACACCTTTAATTGAGTCAGTGTAATCGTTGAGTAAATTATTGGTTGCATGGGCAAGTACCAAACCTACAACACATAATATTGATACTCCCACAGCAATGGCACCATGACTTAGCGCGATAAGTATGCCAATAATTGCCGAGCTAAATGTCATGAGAGTGACAGAAAATCGTGCGGCAATTAACCAACGAGTAAATATACCAAAACTATCCCACTGTGTTTTATCAACCTGTGGTACTGTTTTTAATGCTTGCAGCCAAATGGCTTGTGACATACTAAATCCTCTTTAAATGTATAGTGTTTATATTAAGCGTTTGTGTATTTTTCTAGCGCGTTTATAGCAATAAATGCACTTTTTCAATCGACGTTTTCTTGTTGTTACATAGCGGTTAACTAAGCTTTCATCCGATTATCAAAAATCAATTCGATCCGATTTCTTTCTGCTTCATAGCTCCGTTCATGGCAAAAGGGACAATTGTCGGTTTGTTTACTTGACTCAACAATGACATAGTCAACACCACAGTCCGGGCAAGTGACGATATAGGTACTTTCTTTGGTCGAAATTTCAGTTAAAATATTTAAACATTCGGCAAGGTCGATAACCGCAGTCTCTGTGATCTCAATATTGAACTCAGCGTCTAATATATTGAGAAACATAATTTGTGTTTTTATCAGAATATTACTGTCGATATTCGAATACCAAGGCGTTTTTAGCGCTTTTCTTTGAAAATCATATTCCGAGCTTAAAATAGCTTTATAGATAGTCATCCATAAAGAAAATTGTCTAAAATGATTTTTTGTTCTTAATATTTTATTGGCTGATAGAGAGCCTTTTGTCGCGATTTTTGTACCGTCATCGATGATCTCTTTTGTTAAACCACCAATACGAGACTCAGTGACGCCGGTAAGCATTTTTACTTGTTGGGGGCGCAAACCAAAAGTAATCAATGTTTTGGCCTGTAATAAACTTTCTGTTGTTACTTTCATAATCAAGTTCTTCATTTTCCTAGTAGGAGCTTTGTGAATGAAATCATTTGGGCATTATTTGATTCTGGCATGATAAGTGATTGTTTTAATGCGGACTCTGTACCTCGGTAAATATAAATATGATGATTATCAAGTAAGGTTTTGGTAATTTCGTCATTGGATTGATTAGCTAATAAGATTAACTCGTCGACGCTTAAACCTGAGATTAGCTGAGCAGTACTGATATCATTTCGCGCTGCTTCTCGTAATAAAAATAGTTGTAATTTTTGCTTTGATTTAATGTTTCTTACTTCAATTGACGCAGTATTAAAAAAATAATTTAGCATCGAGTTATTGCTTTTTTCAAGCCTAAACATCAATAGTGAATGGTTGGCAATTTTTTTAATATCTTCTACAGGCGTATTTAATAAATTAAGCAAAAATGAACGCGAAAATTGGGTGAAAATTTGGCTAATCGAGATATCAATTTTTGCTAAATTACGGCTGAATAATAAAATGGCATAATTAAGCGCATAAATGTCAGCATTATAAGTTTTTTCATCGAGTGTTACTGGCATGAATGACGCATTTATAGAGCGAGCAGATCCTGCCATTTGTATAATTTTCGCGGGGTAACTCATTACTACTCCCTATGTAAAATTGAAGAGATATAAGATGTACATTTATTATAAACAGGGTGAGAAAAGTTGATTTGATTTAACACAAGTTAAAGTGATAAAAGGCATATTTATACTCTTTAACCCTGCTCGATTAAATGAATTTACTCAATGATAAACTATTACCTATCAAGGTTAATTTAATCTATAACATTATAAATCAATTCGTTATGATTTTTATCAACCCACGTCGCGGCTATTTATTAAGCTAAATAATTAGCCGCTGAAGAGCACGAAAATAATAGCGATAATGAAAGTGCATCATATTCATTTAACCGGTAATAGCGATAGCTTTTAAAACTGATAAGTCACTGCAGTGGTGACTCTGTATGCATCATAGTCATAGTTGTAGAAACCATTGCCAAGTACGTTGATCATGTGATCTATATCATATTCTGCACGCCAATCATCTTCGCTAAATGCTTGATAAAATAAACTAAAATTTAAGCTTACTTGTTCTGAATATTCATAATCTGCATATAACTTGATATCTTGGGAATTGATCACCAGTTCTTTATGACGGTCACTGGAGTTTAGTGACAGTGAATCAATTTGTGTTAGGCCGCTTGCATAGGAATAAGTGTAATCGGCACCTAAGCTTAACTTGCCGTCAGCAAGTTTTTCAGCCGCTAGGGTTATTCCTAAGCTATCAGATTTATCATCTTGACGACTTAACCAGTCGATATCATAAAACCAGTAACTGCCTTGACTGAGGTTTTCTTGCCATTGGTTATGACTATAAACGGCGATTGAAATATGCCTTGATAATTGTGTGCTAACAGCAAGATCAATACCGTTACGTTTATTTTCTATTAAGCCTATATCCGTGTTTTGATATTGGTCGCGGGCGAAATAACCTTCAATAGCGATTTCAGTGCTGATCAGGGCATTGTTTGAATTATTACTAAAGGGATTAAAAGATAAATAAGCCTTGGCTTGTTCTCGAGTCCGGTCTGCTTGATTATATTTTTGCATTGCCAATGCGCTGTTAATCGGCGATGTTTGCTCAATGCGGTCATAACTACTGCCATCGCGAAATTGTTTCGATAATTCGACAAAAACTTTATTAAATGGCGCAAAATGACTGGAAACTTTAAACCAAAACTTTTTATTATTGGTGTTTTCTCTGTCTTGTAAATTACGTTCTCTTTTCGTTAACTGCCAGCCCATAGATAAATGAGAGCGAAGGGTAAAACGATATTGTGCTTCCATGGTCAGGTTTTCTTTTTTAAAGCTGTAGGGCTTATTAGTAATCAAGTCCGGCAAAACAACACTGTCAGTTAATAGCTGTTGGTAAGTATTAGTTTGTGTTTTATTGTCACGGTCTTGCAGCCGATAGTTAGCCGTTAAACGCCAGTTATTATCGGTTCTGTATAGGGCTTTTAAATGTGTTGAAAAAGTATTTATTTTACCGTCTAAACCCGTGGTGGGTAAGCCGTTAACTGCCAGTAAATCATTTGAACTATAAGCTAAAAAATCATCGGTTTGTGTGAGTTGGCCATAAATTAATCGAGCTTGCAGGGTCAAATTATTATCGCGGTAATTGCCAAAAATACTGATTTGATCCAACTTATTATCAGGTGCAGTAGATAATTGACCACTATTGGCAGCACCGAATAAAGGGCTATATGGACTCTGCCAATTTACTGCTGTGCGCTTATTATTAAAGTCGCTGTGATAATAATTAACTAATAATGTGCCAGCGTCATATTGATAATAACTACCGGCATCCAGTTGCTTATGCTGCTGGTCTATCGCGGTCGGCAAAATAACAGCTTTGGTGATAATGTTGCCACTGGTGGTACGTAAACCTTGTTTATCTTGTTGTTGATAATCAATATAACCTTGCCAATTATTGCTAAAATCAGCTTCTGCTGCCAATTGCCAATTTTCTCTTTCTATTTGTTGGTCAAATTGTGAAAGTTGCTGATTAGACATTTCAGTGGTCGTTGCTACCCGTTGCCAGTCAGCGGGCAAAAGCAACGAGTCACTACCTACATTGGTAAATGGTGTTAGGCCTTGCGCATAACCAAACTGATCAAGACTCTGGTAATTTAAGGAAACTTTATAACTTTTTGATTTTGCTGCTGATAAAGCAAGATTGCTATTATCTTTGCCTAAATCTTTGGCGCTAGCTTTATAATATTTATCTGAAGCTCTTTGAGATAGTTCAGCATCAAGATAAGCGTAACTACCGTCTTTTTTTTCACCTGTTATGGTTGAAAAGTGGCCATTATCTTCAGAGTTATTTGATAGCTTAACAGCAATTTTTGCTTTTGACTGAGTATGGCTAGGGCAATATTTGCAAAGCCACTTTTCTTTTTTGAGCTTTTTGGTATTGGCATCTTGTAAACGAAAATCCTTTGCCAAGCTAGTTGCTGTAAAGCAAATAAAAATAGCAAGCGTGACGCTATTAAAGAGTGAACTGTAGGCAGCTTTATTCATCGGTGATCTCCTTAATACTATCGTTGAAAAGTCCGGCCAGCAGGGTGGTTACTGCCGTGAATTAAACTGTGACAATTCATACAGTTTTGTCCGAGAGCAAATGCACTTTGAGTATTGTTAACAAACTCACTACCGGCAATTGCGGTTGACGGATGATCAGCAGGCGTATGGCAATCTTGGCATAATTGTGGTGTACGTTGCTTAAGCATATTGGCATTAATAGCACCGTGGGCATCATGGCAAACACTACAGTCTTCGGCTACAGGAGCATGTTCCCAAAGTAAAGGACCGCGTTTTTCACTATGACATTGATAGCAGGTTTGATTAATGGAAGGACGATTAAGCTCATGCTCAGTAAAAGAACCGTGCGGATTATGGCAATCAGCGCAAGCCATTTGGCCCCATTTTAAAGGGTGACTCGAACGTTTATTGATAGCGTGTAGTTTTTCTTTATGACAGCTACCACATAATTTATTTTGTTGTTGTTTAAACAACACCGGATCTTGACTTTGATGAACCTGATGACAAGAAGCGCAGGGCACTTGCTCACTTTGATGAGCACTACCTTGCCATGCTAGGCGTTGTCTATCTTCATGACAACTCAAACAAACACTATTTTGTTTGTCGGCATCAACAAGAGAATCAGCGCCAAAGGTAATGACCGGCTCTCTGAGTTTACCTTTTCTAACTTTTGCTGAGTGTTTACCGGCAGGACCATGACAGGTTTCACATTGTAACTCTGCAAATGGCGAGTTTTCTATATCTTGGCGACCATGGACATTATCAAAAATACCCATCGCACTTTTATCCGATGCTCCGTCATGACATTTAAGACAACTGTCAGCTCCTTTTTTAGAATACTTTCCTTGCTTAAACTTTTTCACAAGTAATTTATCAAGTTGCTGTGCTGTTAAAGCTTTGGCTGGGGTTACGGTTTTTTCTATTGTATTTTTTTCGGCAAAACTTTGCGTTGACAGGAGCGAGCTAAAAAATATAACCGCCAAAATAATGTTAAAAATTGCACGCATGGAATTTGCACTCTTATTTTAAATTTTATATCTAGAACATTAACGTTGAAATAGGCCAAGAGCATATTACTCTTGGCCATAGTTGCTATAACTTAACTTGGTTATTTAATATCATGAATTTTGTCGACACCAAATTCTGCACCAATAGCGTGACACACAGCACATGATTCGACTTTATTCGCTTGCGTAAATGTGGCGGCGCCAAAAATACCACCGTTTTGCATCATGTGATCTATCAAGGCTTGTCCCTTAGCATCAATACTACCTTTAGCCGGGTCAATTAACCCCGGTAAGCTTGGGTCAATTAAACCTAATTTGACATTCAGGTGACAACTTCCGCAGACAACCGCTGTAGGACTTACATAAACATTAGCATTGCCACTACTAGCAATAGAAGCACGGGTATTTTGTTTTATTGGCAAGTCAAACTGATCATCGCTATGACATTGAGCACAGTTATCAATGTTGCCAGGAAAATGATCTATTTGCTCAGGGTTAGAGTCATTAAGTGCATTCTTATCTAAGCTCGAATGCAAGCGATGGACATGACGTTTTAAATCACCTAAACCTCTGTAACCAACTCGTGTCGCATTATGGCAGGTTTTACATTGCACTAAGTCGGTTGCGCCATTGTGGAATTTGTTATCGGCATGACAACTTTGACAAGCGCTGATATCTGCGCCAATTTTATTATAAGCTTCTGTTGTTATCGTACCGTCACCTTTAAAGAATACTATTGAAGGCGTGATGTCTACTTGCGCAACATCCATAGCAGCAGTTTCCGGCGAGTCACATCGAACTACAGCGCCGTCTTTTTCGTTCATACAAACAAATAAGCCAACGGAGGTAACCATAATAGTATCTGTTGCAGTTATGCCAGATAAAAGACCTGGTGCGGCACAAGTAAATAACCCTGTACCGTCTGCAGTACAATCATTTAAGGCTATTAGTTCATCATTTAATTGAAAGCCGGTACCATTATCCCAGTTAATAGTGATAGAACCATTATCGGTGCCGTATTTGTATTTACCAAATTTTGCACCTGCTGGTGTATCGATATCGCTAATATCACGCAGAGCAGCAACCGGTGTACCTTCTAAAGTTACCATGACATCAACTTCAATATCACCGGTGTTAAGATTAACTCGAACTGCTTTCGCTTCAGTGACAATAGCGCTACGAGCACTAGCAACATTTGCCATCACGTTAGTGTGATTACTTTCTATCGAAGAGAAACCAGAGACACCATGGCAACCTTGACATAAACTATTGTCCGCTTGAGCACCGGCAAGATGACCTGTGCCAGTTGCAAAATCGACATCATCATGACAAGAACCACAGGCTTCGATTGACGGTTGAGATTTCCAATTTATAGCGTCGGGTGTTTCGGTATTGCTATCATCATGACAATTGGTACAATTACGAATATCTTGTGGGATATGGGTACCAGAATAATCATTCTTACTGTCACGATAGCCCCAGATGGCATATTCCCCGCCATTGACAACCGATGGTAAGTTAGCGCCGCGGTGAATTTTGTGGATCATTACTTTAAAGTCGACACTTTCACCACTGTTTGCATCTACTGTGCCTGGGTTATGACAGGTAACACAATAAGCGGTATCAACACGACCCCCACCATGAAGTGCTAATTCACCATGACAGCCATTACATGTTCCTTCAACCACCATTTCTCGATTAGTAATATTAGTTGTTGTCCCTGTAGAAGGTTGCCAATCAAATGAACGGTTCATGGTTGGAAAACCACTGCCACTGATTTGAAAGGCAATTCTATGGGTAAAGTCGGCATTGTGAGTTACCGCAACAGGGGAAGTAACGTTGAGCACATTGGTCGCGAAAGTATAACGATAAGTGCCGTCATTATTATTAGTGAAAACGCCGCCGCTAGCATTCGCCGTTTCTGACGTTGCCTGAACCGTATCTACAGTGCCTGAGCCGTTGTTAGGATCGGTTGGTGCACTTTCTATTATGTTGATATAGCTTTGCCATTTAGAGGACTCGCCGGTAATCGCATTAATAGGGGTTAGTTGTGCTAGGGTAAAGCGAATTTGGTTGCTTTTTAGCGCACTATAACCGACACCCACATCATCTTCTATTGAAAATTCAACGATTAAACTACCATCTTCAGTAATAGTGGCATTGGTAATGGCTGAGTCCATGACCGCTGTTTGTCTTGATGTTGTTGCTGGTGGGGCTTGACCTGCCGGCCCGTCTTCACCAACAGGACCTTGTGCCCCTGCAGGGCCTTCAGCGCCAGTATCACCATCACCACCACAACCAGAAAGCGCTAGTACAAAAACCAGCGCAAAACTGGCAAATAATTCTTTCAGCTGCCATTTGTTTTTATTTTTCATAATAAGATCCATCATCGATTGAGCGTCATTGTGCCTACATACAACTTAGTAGCTAAGTCCGGTTAACCTTTATAAAGAACTGTTTTTAGTCATTATTACCAGTTGTAACGGTTTTTAAACATTATCTATATAATATGGCTTTGATGACTTTGCTAAGGGTATTGATTATTGTCTATTTTCATTGTTTTTTGGGGATATCATAATCAGGTTCTTTATAGATAATTGTATATATTGAAAAACTTGTTTAATTAATACATTTTGGAGTAAAAAACATGCTTAAAGTCAAATTTAGTATTCTCCTGGTTATCTTTGCTTGTGCTTTTGCACAAGCTGCATCGATAGACGATACCATTACTATATGCAACGACTGTCATGGCGCAAAAGGAGTTAGCAGCGATTCTGATATACCGATCATTGCCGGATATTCAGAGACCACAATTATCGATATGCTAGCCGCCTATATTGATGAAACACGCATTGCACAAAAAAGTAAATTTAGACATGGTGACACTCAGCGCCCAGAAACAGATATGGTGACTATTGCACAGGACCTTTCAGAAGAGGATATCGAGGCGCTAGCAAGCTATTATTCAGCACAAAGCTTTATTCCAGCAAAGCAAAGCTTTGATGCCATATTAGCAAAAGAAGGCGCTAAACTTCATGAAAATAGATGTACAAAGTGTCATGAAGATGGTGGCAGTTCAGCTGACGATGATTCAGGTATTTTAGCTGGCCAGTGGCGGCCGTATCTAGAACAATCTTTTAGCGATTACCGCTCTGGTGAGCGTCAAACAGTTGCAGAAATGCAGAAAAAAATCAACAAATTGTCTGAGCCACAAATTAATTCGCTTCTTCATTATTATGCAAGCCAGCAGTAGGTCATAAGCTATGAAATTATTTACAAACCCTAAACTTTGGCGTATCCCTAAAAAGTGGTACTTATTTGGTATTCCCTTAGGTGCATTAATGTTTTTTGTTTTTGGTATTATTTTTTGGGGCGGCTTTAATACTGCACTAGAAGTAACGAATACCGAAGCGTTTTGTATTTCTTGCCATGAGATGGAACAAACAGTTTATAAAGAGTATATTGAGTCTCCTCACTATAACCCAGTGTCAGGGGTTAGCGCTTCATGTCCTGATTGTCATGTACCGCGAGACTATATACCTAAATTAGCCCGTAAAGTTGCGGCATCTGCTGAGCTTTGGCATAAACTATTAGGCACTATAGATACGCCGGAAAAATTTGAAAAGCATCGGGGGAAAATGGCAGAGCGTGTTTGGGCTAAAATGAAAGCGACCGATTCAAGAGAATGTAGAAACTGTCATACTGAAGCAAGAATGAACCTTGAAAAACAGTCTAAACGAGCACGTAAAAAGCATGATATTGCATACATGAGAGAGAAAGACAAAACTTGTATAGATTGTCATAAAGGTATTGCTCACAATATGCCTGAAAATTGATTTAAAGGCTTGGCAGCTTTGTCGAATGGTTCAGCCTGAGTTAGTGAGTGTTAGACTTTAACTGATGTAGTGGCTCTGGTAGAGCCTAAACAAATGCGAACAAAGATGTAATTCAAAGATATTTTTAAAAATCAGCTGATTGAATTAACGAGTGAAAAGTTAATTTTTCAGCTGAATTTATTTTAATACTCAGTCGCTTGCACGCAGATCTCTTACGGCTTGTTGAGTCACTTGCTTTATATTACACTGCAATAATACCAATTTAATTAAATTTCTTCCCAATTCAGAGCGCTTCTCTATGTGCAAAAACAAGGCGAATTTGTTTCGGTTTAGCCACTCTAAATCAAATAAATTTAACGATGTTAGTGGATATAGAGAAAGCTCCCAGAGCTCGAGTTCAAAAGGTTTACCTGCTGCGTTATTGATTTTGACAAGGTGCTCTCAGGGATGTGAGTCATTAGAACAACGCAGGAGCAGTTGTCGAGAATAACCCTTATCTTCAATCAATGCCTTGCCTGCAGGGATGTAGGTACTTAGGTTCAGTCTGGAACTATGAGCCTGTGTCGCTAAGCCTTTTAATTCTCGCTGAGTGGAAAAGAACTTAATCAATTTGGTATTAATAAAACCCTTTTCGATATAAAAATGTAAATTGATTTATATCAAAGACCCTAGAATTTTTAGGGGTTATACTCTAATCAGTAGATGCAATAACAATGGAAATTTATATTTAAAATGTTCACCAAAATCATTTTATTATTAAATATCATTATTTACTTAGTTGTAAATGGACAAGTGTTTGCAAAACCTATTCATTTATGTCAAGCAATGGCCATGCATAACATTAGCGCGACCTCATCTACAGATACTCTCCAAATTCATCAACATCATGATGTCAATGCACATGACAAAGCAGATAAGCAGAGTGTTGATAAATTAAAAATTTCCTCATCAATGAATAACTGTCAATGCGTAGATTGTGATTGCAGCGCTAATTTAGTATCTCAAGCTAACTTAACGCTGTTGTCACGATATGATTTAGTAAGTTGTTTTGCTGTTATCCAGCAGGTCACTAACAAGCTAGCAAAGGTTTATGTGTCAGAACCTAAGTCAAATTTATATCGCCCTCCAATATTTTCATAGTACAGAATAGATCCGTTCAAAAAACACAGATCAACTCTTAAATTTTAAACGAAATTTTTATTCGTCTTGCTTTTAGTGCGCATGTAATTGTTATGCCCTGAAAGAGATGGATATCATAAACTATAAAATTAGTAAGGTTATTACTATGAAAATTAAGGCTCTTAGCAGCGCAATTGCGACTGCTTTAGTATTATCGAGTGCATCTCACGCGTATGCACAAGAAGGTTCCTCATTAGATATTGGTCGTTTTGCTATCGCAGGATATGGTGATGTGACCTACACCGATCAATCTGACATGAAAGATGAAGCAGGTAATGACATTCAGAATAATGTTGTTGCACGTTTTGTTCCTATATTTTTATTTCAATTGTCTGAAAAAATTCACATTGAAGCAGAACTTGAGTTCAGTACCAATGCAGAAGGTGAAACAGAAACCGAACTTGAATATGCCAATATGCACTATTTCTTTAATGATAATACCATCATTACCGCAGGTAAATTTTTATTACCCTTTGGGCAGTTTGGTGCCAACCTCCACCCGAGCTGGATCAATAAAGCCGCCAGTAATCCGGGACTTTACGGTGGGCACGGTGGTAACGGTTCACTCGGCGGAATTACTAGTATTTTAGGTGATACCGGAATAAACATTGGCAATACCTGGACGTTAGGTGAGGCCGGGAAACTGTTCACTGACTTTTATGCTGTGAGTGGTCCTCGCCAAGAAGAAGGTGATCATGGCGGTGGTGTTGAGATGGCTGCCAAAAAAGGTGATAACAATGACACTATGGCTTACGGTGGGCGTATTGCTTATGCATTTTTACCTGAGTGGGAAATCGGTGTTTCATATTATACCGGCGCCTATAGTAATGACGGTGATTTAAATTACAACGCTTACAATGTCGACTTTAACTGGATAGGGAGCTTTGCTAGTGTCAGAGGTGAAATTTTTGGCTCAACAGCTGAAACAGAAGGTGAAGACGAAGGCGTCGAAGGTGCACACGGTGAAGAATGGGTAAGAGACTTTGATAAGGAAGGGTGGTATGTACAAGGTACTTGGCAAGCTCGCCAATTAGGTAAAGATTGGTTAAATCCTATTGAACTTGTTGTCCGCTATTCTGATATTTCTTCTGACTTTGATGGCAGTATTGTGCATGAATTTGAAGAAGATGGCGGTAAAACGGGTAGTCGTATTTATTACGGTATTAATTACTGGTTGGAGCCCAGTGCAGTATTGAAATTTGGTGCTGAAAGTACCTCTATTGATAATGCACAAGCGAGCCACGATGTAGTACCTGATGATCGTATGTTTTTACAATTAGCCTTTGGTTTTTAAGGAGAACTATCATGAAATTAACTCAACTTTTATTGTCAGTCATAGTACTGTCTTCTAGTGCTTATACAGTTCAAGCTCAACATGTTAGCGATCCTTCTTTGATTGCAACCGGCGCTAAAGTCTACAGTGAAAACTGTGCTCGTTGTCATAATGCCCGTCCCGCGGAGGAATATTCCAAGCAGGAGTGGTCAGTTGTGATGCCGCATATGCGAGCGAAAGCACATATGACAGGTAAAGAAACGTTAGCTGTTGAAGCGTTTTTAGCCAGTACATTAACGTCTGATGTGCGAAATAATTTCGATACGGCGGGTAATAAAGCTCCCCAACGTTCAGGGGAAGAATTGATCAGCGCTTTTGGTTGTCAGGGCTGCCATTCTCTCAAAGGGCAAGGAGGAACTTTAGGGCCTAAATTAGATTCAGTTGTTGCTGATAAAGGCCAAGACTTTGTCTTGAGAAAGTTAAAGGATCCAAAATTTAATAATGCCGTATCGGCCATGCCTAAATACCCCATGACGGAGGAAGATATGCAAGTGATTGTGCGTTATTTAAATCAATAATTAAATGCAGAGAAACTATCCTAAAATATATCGGGTAGTTTCTCTTCTTTCGTATATGTTATTGCGAATATATATGATTTTTATCGCTTGACCTGTGTCTTAGACATAGGTTTAAACTAGGGATAGTTGTTAAAAGCTATTTTTGACACTTATAAACGAGGATTTGTGTGATGAGGGTAAAGAAGTTAGCGAATGTGATGAATACTACACCTGATACGGTGCGCTATTACACTCGTATTGGACTTATTTCTCCAATGAAGAACCCAGAAAATGGTTATAAGGTTTATGGCAAAGCGGTACAACGAAGATTGAAGTTTATCTTAAGTGCTCGGCAATTAGACTTTTCAGTTGATGAAATTAAAGACATTTTAGCTGAAGCGGATAAAGGCCATACCGCATGCCCATTAGTGCGAGAAATTGTTGAACGTCGTCTTGCAGAAACCGAGAAACAATTTCAGGCGGCGCTGTTGTTACGAGAGAAGTTAAGAAAAGCAGTAAACGATTGGCAGAATATACCTGATAAAGCGCCATCAGGTCATATGATATGTCACCTTATTGAAGGTGAAATAGCAACAATTAGTCAAAGTGAAGGAGAACATGATGAATAAATTATCAGACGATATTACTCAGAGCGCTAGTCAAGAATTGATTATTGATGGTGCTAGTTGTGCTAGTTGTGTTGGTAAAATAGAAAAAGCTTTGCGAGCAGTGACAGGAGTCGAAAGTGCCGAGATGAATTTTGCTTTAAGAACTGTGCTTGTTACTGGTGATGTTGCCCCTGAAACTCTGATCAATACGGTTGAATCCATTGGCTATAATGCCAAAAGTAGTAATCAAGCAAGTGATGACCAGTTGCTAGATGAAAAAGAAGTCGCCGATGAAAAATATTACGTTAAGCTAATGAAGCAAGTGTGGATAGCCTTGGGACTTGGTATCCCATTGATGATTTATAGCATTGCCGGTGGCCCTATGACCGTTGATACATCGTTAGAACGAGCGGTTTGGTTGTTGATTGGCCTGTTATGCCTTGCCATTATGTATTTTGCCGGCAAGCACTTCTACATAGGCGCTTGGAAATCTTTTGTTAATCATAATGCGAATATGGATACCTTAATTGCGTTAGGGACAAGTACCGCTTGGCTATATTCAATGATTGTTGTGTTGTTCCCAATGGCATTACCTGAGATGGCACGCCATGTTTATTTTGAAGCTACCGCGATGATTATCGGGTTGATCAACCTCGGGCTTGCCTTGGAAGTGAAAGCACGAGGGCGAACCAGTGAAGCGATTAAGCGCTTAATTGGCTTGCAAGGAAAAACCGCACGTGTTGTTCGGGTTGTTGACGGCAAAGAACAAGAAATTGATATTGCCATTGAGCAAGTACAGCTTAATGACATCGTTCGTGTCCGGCCGGGAGAAAAAATATCAGTCGATGGTGTCGTTGTCCAAGGCCACACCACCATTGATGAATCAATGTTGACGGGTGAGCCGATGCCAGTCGAGAAAGCTGAAGAAGATGAAGTCGTTGCCGGAACTTTAAATAAATCAGGCAGTATTTTATTTAAAGCGACGCGGGTCGGTAAAGATACCGCATTGGCGCAAATTATCAATATGGTGAAACGAGCGCAAAACTCTAAGCCACCGATTGGTCGTTTAGCGGATGTCATCTCAGGCTATTTTGTTCCGGTGATTATGATCATCGCTATTGTTAGTGCCTTAGTTTGGCTTAATTTTGGTCCTGAGCCGAGCTTAGCGTTCGCGGTGGTTTCTGCCACTACCGTGTTAATTATTGCTTGTCCTTGTGCGCTTGGCCTAGCAACGCCGATGTCGGTGATGGTGGGGGTGGGTAAAGCTGCTGAGGCTGGCGTGTTGATCCGCAATGGCGAAGCACTACAAACCTCAGCAAAGATTACCGCTATGATCTTGGATAAAACCGGTACCATTACTGAAGGATCGCCAACGGTAACTGATATTATTGTTATCGATAAAGCCTATACAGAAACCGATATTTTAACCATAACGGCCAGCATTGAAAGTGGCTCAGAACATCCGTTAGCACAGGCTATTGTTGATGCTGCCATTAAGCAAGGTATTGATCCAGAGAATGTTAGTGACTTTCATGCCATTGCCGGCCATGGCATTAAAGCCAATTTTAACGGTCAACAATTACTTTTTGGTAATCAAAAGCTGATGTTGAGTAAGCACATCGCGCTTAATGGTTTTGTTAGCCAAGCACAAAAACTTGCTGATGAGGCGAAAACGCCGATGTACCTCGCTGTTGATAACAAATTAGCCGCTATTATTGCTGTTTCTGACCCGATTAAAACTGACTCTATTTCAGCCATTAAACGCTTACAAGCCGGTGGTATCCGCGTGGTTATGCTAACCGGTGACAATAGAGCAACCGCTAATGCCGTGGCTAAAAAGGTCGGTGTTACTGAGGTTTTTGCTGAAGTGTTGCCGGAAGATAAAGCCAATAAAGTGGCAGAGTTGCAAGCACAAGGTGAAATTGTCGGTATGACTGGCGATGGTATTAATGATGCTCCGGCATTGGCGTTGGCTAATGTTGGCTTTGCGATTGGTACGGGTACCGATGTTGCTATTGAAAGTGCTGATATTACCTTGATGCGAGGTTCATTACATGGTCTCGCCGATGCGATTGCCATTAGCAAAGCAACGTTACGCAATATTAAGCAAAACCTTTTTGGTGCCTTTATCTATAACGTAGCTGGAGTGCCTTTTGCTGCCGGTGTGCTTTATCCATTTTTTGGCCTGTTACTTAATCCCGTTATTGCTGGAGCCGCCATGGCCTTCTCGTCATTAACAGTGGTAAGTAATGCCAATCGCTTACGGTTTTTTAAAGCCAAAGAACATTAATAAAAGTGTTGGAGAATTTAAAATGATAATAGTCAATTTAATCGGTTTGGCGCTGATAGCGCTCATCGTATGGTGGTTTTGGTTGTATAAACCGTCCAAGGCTGTTGATGCTAGCGCAGAAAATATAACCGTTGTGGTTAATGACGGTATCTACCAACCAGCACGAATCAGGGTTGCTGCGGGCAAGCCAACAAAACTGCAATTCTTAAGAAAAGATGGCAGCCCTTGTGCTGCTACGGTGTTATTTCCCGATTTTGAACTGAGCGAAGAGCTACCGGTAGGCGTAAGTAAATCAGTCGCGTTACCGGCAATGTTAGCAGGAGAATATGCCTTTCATTGTCCGATGAAAATGTATACCGGTACCTTGGTTGTCGTTGAAAGTGCTGCATTAGGAGGAGAGAAATGAGTAAAAAACATCGTTCATTTTGGTCAACCCCGACAGGATGGGCGGCATTAGGGCTAATTGCTGCAGCCAGCTACTTTTTGTTGGTTGAACATCGGCAGCATTTTTTTCAGTACTTGCCTTTTCTAATTTTATTGCTTTGCCCATTGATGCACATATTTATGCATGGCAGTCACGGGAAGCATGAAAATAATCAAGTAGCGTCTTCTAAAGGTGATAAGGAAGAAACATTCCAAGAACTAACAGATAAAAATGAAGCCTATAGAAACGGCTATCTGGAAGGTCTGAAAACCGCAAGGGACGAAAAAGAGCAGAAGGGGAATAATAATGAACGGTGATTATGGTTTATGGACTTTAGTGATCTTAAATTCCGCTATTTTTATCTTTTTTGCTTTTAGTTTTGCCAAACCACAAACTAAAACTGATTGGCGAGCTTTAGGTGCATTTTCAGCATTTATTGTTGCATTATTTACTGAAATGTACGGATTTCCGTTAAGCATTTATTTTTTGTCTGGTTGGTTAACCGAAAATTATCCAGGTATTAACTTCCTTGCTCATGAAAATGGTCACTTATTACATACAATTTTTGGTTTCGAAGGTAATGCTCATTGGGACCCCTTGCATATAGCGAGTAACGTTTTAATTGTTGCAGGATTCTTCATTTTGTCCTCTGCTTGGAATGTTTTGCATCAAGCGCAAAAAAATAACACATTGGCGATTTCTGGTTGGTATGCGCGTTGCCGACATCCTCAGTACGTAGCATTCATCCTAATTATGTTTGGGTTCTTATTACAATGGCCAACAATTCCGACAATTGTAATGTTTCCGATTTTAGTGGTTGTCTATGTGCGTCTTGCAAATAAAGAAGAAGAGAAAGTTATCCGTGAGTTTGGTGAGGAATACTTATTATATATGGCTAAAACACCAGCTTGGTTGCCAAAATTTTCAAATAAGGAAAAAGGAAAGAACAATGAAAAAGTTAGTTAACTACTTATTTACCGTAAGTATTCTGTCCGTTGTTATTAGTTTTTCTACAGTAGCTTTTGAGATGGCTAACAACGATATGCATGAGGGGATGGCAATGTCTCATGCAAATATGGACAAAATGCATGAAAATATGGAGATTATGAGAAAGCAGCTTATCGCTATAAAGCGAGAAGTTGAGCCTAAAAAACAGCAAGAACTCATGCATGAGCATCGACGGTCAATGATAAAAATGATGCAAATAATGCATAGGGATATGGCTGATAAATCGATAGCACAACAAATAAATATGGCTGAACATCACTTACAAATGATGGAAAGTATGATGCCCCAAATGGCATCGAATAAAATAGTAAATAGCAAAGCATCAAATCAACACAATCATTAAAGGAGAGGGAATATGACTGATTTAGATCATAGAGTTGGAGTGAGAGAAAGCAACCTAGTTGTTAGGAACCTTAGACTGTCAAAGGTCAAAGATGAAAACATTGAGGCGTTAATTAAGGAAATTGATAAAATGTTTGGCCTAGATGAAGTATCTTTCAATCGTAAAGAAGAAAGTATCCATTTAGCCTATGACGCGGTTAATTTAAACCTTGCTGGCATTGAAGAAGTCATTAGAAAACATGGTGCTGATATACATGATGATTGGTGGACTCGCACTAAGGAGGGCTATTACAAATTTGTCGATCAAAATGTGAAAGATAATTCAGACCATACGCCGTGGAGTTGTCATAAAACCCCCCCAGGCTCGGTTAAAAGAAAACGTTAAATTTAATTAAAATAACTTAAATAGGAATTAATTATGTTAAATAAAATATCTAAAGTAATCGGATTTATAGTTTTTGCTGTCGTTCTTGCTGGGTGTGCAAATAGTGATTTTTCACATAACTATTTAATGCGTGGTCAAGTCGTTTCCGCATCTGAAAGTGAAGCCATTGTTTGTGTTGGCTTGAATGATGGTGCAAAAACGGGGCAAATTTTACATACCTATCGGTTTGTCATGAATGATGACAATGACGAAGGAGCTGAGTTCTATAAGCAGCAAGAAATAGGACAAGTGAGAATAGATAAAATTATTGATGAACATTTTGCGAAAGTTACAGTTTTAAAAGGAGCTATTAAAAAACACGATATGGTGCAATTAAATAAATAAAGGCTGAAAAGCCAAATTTAAATAATACCTTTCAAACGGCCTTCGAATTCAATTATAAATTGATTCAAGGCCGTTTTCCTCCTTCCTATCGGCATCGTCCACTTTTTCGATGTTTGGCCAATCGTTAAGTAGATAACTTTATAGCTGATTCATGATCTCAGTTATTTACGTGTCTTAATTGCCTTGTGAACGACACTGTTCAGTGCCTTGATTGCCGATATAATACCAATTTTACTAAGTTTGTTCCCACTCAGTGAAATTTAACCGGCTTAGCGGCACAGGTTCACCGTTCCAGACTGAACCTAAGTACCAACATCCATGTTGGCAAGGTATTGATTGAAGGTAAGGGTTATTCTCGACAACTACTCCTGCCTTGTTCTAATGACTCACATCCCTGTGAGCACCTTATCGAAATCAATA
>TARA_R110001632_G_scaffold143468_2_pt1 | contig 70487 bp, 67 predicted proteins | sample TARA_R110001632 | Tara Oceans TARA_R110001632 (sample SAMEA4398266) | marine metagenome | biome: Polar Biome; feature: [SRF] surface water layer (ENVO:00010504); material: water (ENVO:00002006), including particulate matter (ENVO:01000060) such as... | depth 5 m
AGGCCTCGCCCATTCACTTAAACCTGTAATACAACTTGGGGCAAATGGATTGACCGAAGGCGTATTGGCTGAAATTGAGGGCGCGCTTAGCCATCATGAACTCATTAAAGTTAAAGTACCCACTGACGACAGAGAAGAGAAAAGTTTGATCATGGATGCGATTGTCCGTGAGACAAAAGCAGAAAAACTACAATCTATAGGCCATACCTTGGTGCTATTTCGTCAAAGTGACGAGAAAAAAATCGAGCTACCAAGAAAGTAATTTTACTGTGATCACACCTCCCGTATTAAATTAACTCCCCCAGTTAATTTAATACGGGACTTTTACTCTGCATGCATTAGGTAAACTAACTTACTATTGTATGAGTGACTGTATTAGTGGTGGTGACCGCCGGCGCCATGAGCATGACCATGTTCAATTTCTTCTGACGTTGCTTGACGTACATCTACGACTTCTAAATCAAAATTCAACGTTTTACCCGCCATCGGATGGTTCAAATTCACGGTAACCATGAATTTCCCTACTTTCACTACGGTAACTTCTCGCTGTCCGTTATCAGTATTAACCACTGCCGTCATGCCCGCCTTCCATTTTTTGGTACCTTGCGCATCTTGTAAATGTTTCATAGGAATGCGCTGTTCAGCATCAGGTTGAATTTCGCCATAAGTCTGAGCAGGTTCAAGTTCAACAGAGAAACGATCACCGACTGCCTTTCCTTCAAGGGCAGCAGCGACGCCTGGCATCATGTTACTGTGGCCATGAAGATATGCAACAGCCTCATCATCGCGGTTATTTTCAAGCTCAACGCCGTCTAAATCGGTAATAATATATTTGAACTGTACTACTGTATCTTTCGCTATTTGCATATCGGTTGTCTCGTCATAAATAATGTGCGCGGCAGTTTATCAAAAACACAGAATTGTGAAATCTTATTTGACCACAAAAATTGTGTTGGGCTCTATTCGTCGTCGTTGCCATTCACCACATTCGCGATGTTGAGTAAACTACTGACCGCCATGTAATTAATCGTCCCTTTCGGATAACGACCTTTGGCATTCATGGAGCCTACTTCCTTATTCATCAATAATTCGAGGGCCTGATCGACCGTTTCTACCACGCAAATATGAAACTTGCCTAATTTAACCGCAGCAATAACTTCTTTATCTAACATCAAGTTTATCTGGTTAGATTTAGGGATAATAGCCCCCTGATTGCCCGTTAATCCACGATGCTGACAAAGCTTAAAGAAACCTTCTATTTTCTCATTCACCCCGCCTACCGACTGAACCTGACCATACTGGTTAATTGAACCCGTGATGGCTAAATCTTGGCGAGTTGGAATATTTGTTAACGCCGAAATAAGTGCCACCAATTCAGCTAATGACGCACTGTCGCCGTCGATGTGCCCATAGGATTGCTCAATCGCAATATTCGCCGATAACGTTAGTGGAAATAACTGAGCATACTTATGTCCAAGGTAACCGGTTAGTAGCATTACCCCTTTTGAGTGAATAGGTTGCCCCAACTCAACCTCACGCTCGATATCGACCACACCGTTAGCGCCAGCATAAACGGTGGATGTGATCCGTGCAGGCGTACCAAATAAGCAATCGCCTACTTCAAGCACCGTAAGGCCGTTCACTTTACCTACATCGACACCTTCGGTGGCAATCAATATTTGCCCCTGCTTAATGTCATCTAATACCGCTTCACTTACCCGCCCAGTGCGGCGGGTTTTCGCGCTTAAGGCAGCTTCAATTTGGGTAACATCTAAATCTAACACTTGATTTTTGCGACAAAAATATGAGCTCTCATTAAGCAACTCAATCACGTCAGAGAAACGAGCAGATAACCGTTGCTGATGTTCCGCCATGCGCAAACTGTACTCGACTAAGCGATACATCGCTTTAGGGGAAATACTGTTTAACCCCAACGCCGTCACTTGATGCCGAACACGCCCCACAAAGTCATATAGGGTTTGCTTATCTAATTGAATTTCATGATCAAAATCAACCAATACACGAAACAATTCATAAAATTCATCGTCGTAGTCTTGTAAGTTATAATATAACTCGCGGGAACCCAGCAACACCACTTTAACGCTAATCGGAATTTGCTGTGGGTTAAGTGTAATTGAGTTAACCATACCGACATCAGGCTGAGGTAAGTCCATTTTCAGGTACCCCGATTTAAGCACTAATTTTAACGTTTCCCATGCGTATGGCTGCAAAATCAGCTTGTCGACGTCAAGCAGTAAATATCCGCCGTTAGCACGATGCAGTGCTCCGGGCCTGATCATTCGGTAATTTGTAAAAACCGAACCCGAGACATTGGTATATTCAACTCGACCAAACAAATTCTGGTGCGTTGGGTTGGGCTCATAAATGACAGGGGCCCCGCTGTTTAACTCATGGCTAACGAGTATATTAGGCAAATATTGCTCTTCTAAAACCGAACGCCTGTCGTACTCATCATGTTTTTCGTCTTTCTTCTCATCGGCCAATATCTCCACTATGGTTTCTACCAAATGGGGTTTCAGTTGACGCAGAAACTTCAATATCCCTAAATCACCAACATATTGATGTTCAAGTTCTTTGAGCAACGGTCTAATGCCTTGCTCGGCCGTATCTTTTTTAAGATGACGAAGTTGTTCTGAGGATGCGCGTTTCCATTTAGGTAGCTCGATTAATGCTTCGGCTAATCGGTTCTCCAGTTCATCGATTAAGGTATAATACTGCTGACGCTCATCTTCACTTAATTTAGCAAAGTCTGCATCTGTAATGGGTTTGCCATCAACGATGGGAGAAAAGCTAATATTGCCGTTCTCTTCGTACAAAGCGACTTTTTGCGCTAGCGCGAGTTGTTCAACCGTATCAATCGCATGCTCATAGCGTTGATCAAACTCCCGGGTAATCGCCACTTTTTTCCGCTGATAACCCGGATTGTCAAATGCAGCTGGAAAGGTATCGAGCAGTTCGTCAACCAATGTCCCCATCTCTGTCACTAGGCGTTTACTTTCACCTGGAGGTAAACGTAATGCAAAAGGCTCGCGTTCATCTTCAAAATTATTGATGTAACACCAGTCGTCTGGAGTTAACACTCTACGAACATACTTGGCGATATATTCATGCACCAAGGTAAAGCGACCCGTTGCTTGTTCGCCCATCACATATAAATTATATCCCTTGGCGTTGAGCCCTAAACCAAAGTCTAGCGCTTCCCTAGCACGCGCCTGACCTATAAAGGTAGCTTGCATAGCTTGTTCGTCTTTTAAAGCGTGATTAATCAAGCGACGACTAGGCTTAGCGGTTATATCTTTTAAACTCAAAGCGTATTTAAGATGCATGGTAGAGGTAAGATTTCCTTTCGAGCAAGTAAATTTGGCAGTCTGCGCTGCGTAATATCGCTATAATAACAAATATTACTTAATAGCATGTCCCACTTTTTATTCATTCATAAATTTATATTATGCACAGCCTTATCTTTCCTTTCGCTTGTGCTGTCGAGTTGAGTGTAATCAGCATTGCATTCCCATTTTGCGGATAAATTTATCATCATTGACAGGATTTTTTACGATAAATGCTAGGAAAACAACGTTCTGCTATTGTGACCCAGCAACTCGCTAGGGTATTCTTGCCGGCTATCTTATTTAATACCTTATCTTCGCGGAAACTCTTTTTAATGGCCGAAAAAATTTACGAACCTCAGAAAATAGAACAAGAGGTACAAGCGCTTTGGGAAACCAATCAAACTTTTAAAGCAACAGAGCAAGAAGATAAAGAGAAATTCTACTGCTTGTCTATGTTCCCTTATCCAAGTGGGCGCTTGCACATGGGACATGTGCGTAATTACACCATTGGCGATGTGGTTAGTCGCTTTCAACGCATGAATGGCAAAAACGTCTTACAACCTATGGGTTGGGATGCATTTGGCCTTCCGGCTGAAAATGCCGCACTGAATAACAATACCGCACCGGCCAAATGGACTTATCAAAATATCGATTACATGAAAAACCAGCTTAAATTGTTAGGCTTCGGTTACGACTGGGATCGTGAAGTGGCCACCTGTAAAAAAGATTATTATCGCTGGGAACAGTGGTTCTTTACGCGTTTGTACGAAAAAGGTTTGGTCTACAAGAAAAACTCTACCGTAAACTGGGATCCAGTTGACCAAACAGTGTTGGCAAATGAACAGGTTATTGACGGTCGCGGTTGGCGCTCCGGCGCGTTAGTTGAGCAAAAAGAAATTCCTCAATGGTTTATTAAAATCACAGATTATGCCGACGAATTGCTGTCAGATTTAGAACTATTAGATGAATGGCCTGAACAAGTGCGCGCCATGCAAAAAAATTGGATTGGCCGCTCTGAAGGTGTTGATATTACCTTTAAATTAAGTGAAGACGTTGCTGATATCAGTAGTTTTGATGTTTACACTACCCGCCCAGACACCCTTTATGGTGTGACTTATGTGGCAGTAGCTGCACAGCATCCACTTGCATTGCATGCTGCACAAAGCCGCCCGGAATTAGCAGAATTTATTGAATCATGCAAAAACACCAAGGTTGCAGAAGCCGAGCTTGCCACCATGGAGAAAAAAGGCTGTGACACAGGCTTATTTGCCATTCATCCATTAACAGGTGACAAAGTGCCCGTGTGGGTCGCCAATTTCGTACTCATGAGTTATGGCTCTGGGGCGGTCATGTCAGTGCCGGGACACGACCAACGTGACTGGGAATTTGCGCAAAAATACAGTTTACCAATCAAACAGGTTGTAAAGCCTGCGCCTGAGGACAAACAAGACTGTGATTTGTCTGTTGCTGCCTACATTGAAAAAGGGGTGTTGGTAAATTCAGGCGATTTTAATGGTTTGGCTTTTCAAGATGCATTTGATGCCATCGCCGCTAAGCTAGAAGCTCAAGGTTCAGGAAACAAAAAAGTTAATTACCGCCTACGCGACTGGGGTGTATCTCGTCAACGTTATTGGGGTTCTCCCATACCGATGCTTAACTTAGAGAACGGCGAATCTGTGCCGGTTCCTAGTGACCAATTGCCAGTAGTGCTGCCTGAAGACGTAAAAATGAACGGTGTTATTTCACCGATTAAAGCCGATCTCGAATGGGCAAAAACCGAATATAACGGCCAGCCAGCTCTACGTGAAACAGATACATTTGATACCTTTATGGAGTCATCTTGGTATTATGCTCGTTACTGCAGTGCGCAAAACCAAGATGCTATGCTAGACCCTAAACAAGCCAATTATTGGTTGCCTGTGGATCAATACGTTGGCGGCATCGAGCACGCAATATTGCATCTGTTGTATTCACGCTTTTTCCATAAGTTACTACGTGACGAAGGACTCGTTAGCTCTGATGAGCCATATAAACGTTTGTTGTGTCAGGGAATGGTACTAGCAGATTCATTCTTTAGAGAAGATGAAAATGGTAAAAAAGAATGGTTTTCACCTGCTGATGTTGACACCGTCAAAGATGAAAAAGGCCGCATTACAGAAGCGCGTTTAAAAGCTGATGACAAGCCAGTCGAACATGGCGGTATGACTAAAATGTCGAAGTCTAAAAACAACGGCATAGACCCTCAGCACGTCATCGATTTATACGGCGCCGACACGATCCGCGTGTTCACTATGTTTGCAGCGCCTCCGGAGCAAACATTAGAGTGGGTAGACTCTGGCGTTGAAGGTGCAAACCGTTTCATTAAGCGCTTGTGGAAATTATCACAAGACGTTATCGATCTTGGTGACATACCAGCCGTTGATAAAAACGCGCTAAACAGCGAACAGAAAAACCTGCGCCGGGCGATTCACCGTACTATCGCTAAAGTGACGGACGATGTAGGTCGTCGTCAAACCTTTAACACCGCTGTAGCCGCGATTATGGAGCTTTTAAATACCTTACAAAAGGCCCCACAAAGCACCCCACTAGATCAAGCAGTATTGCGTGAAGGGATTGAGTCGATGGTATTGTTGCTAAATCCAATTGCGCCGCACATGTGCCATGTGTTGTGGCATGATTTAGGGCATAACAATGATATTGAAACTGCGCCTTGGCCATTAGTAGATGAAGCGGCACTTATTGAAGATGAAAAGCTCATTGTTGTACAGGTTAACGGTAAGGTAAGGTCTAAAATCACAGTGCCTGCTGATGCCACTCAGGAGCAAGTACAAGCGCTTGGCTTAGCGCAAGAAAATGTCCAACAATTCGTCGAAGATAAGACGATACGAAAAGTCATTTACATTGCAGGTAAACTGCTAAATATCGTCGCTAACTAACGAGTAGAAAACGCAATGCGAAACCTAATCACCTGTTTATTATGTAGTTTCATCCTCAGTGGATGCGGTTTTTCATTGCGTGGCAATTACGAATTACCTGAGAGCATTACGCAATTGAGGTTAGCTTCTTCTGAGGCTCACTCAGCCTTAGAACGCGCACTTCGCAAAGAACTTAAACCGTATAGTATTGAGATCATTGAGCAAAGTGCACAAGCCCAACCCAATGCGCTTAATGTATATTTGCTCAGCGATACGCTCGACAGACGTTTATTATCTTTATTTGCCACAGGGCAAGTTGCCGAGTATGAATTAATTTATACCGTTCGCTACGAGTTACAGTTTCCGCAAAGCGATGCCCAACTTGTAGAATTTGATATAAAACGCGAGTACCAAGATGACCCTGATGCAGTATTAGCCAAATCTCGAGAGTTAGAGCTCGTATTATCAGAAATGCGTAAACAAGCGGCCAATCGGATTGTTCATCAAATATCGATTTCCCAACGTTCATTAGCAAATACGCCACTGCCAAGTCACTAATGCAAGTTTATCCAAATCGTTTCGCAGCTTCTTTGAATAAAGGCCTTCAGCCCTTTTATCTTATATTCGGCGACGAGCCACAGCAAAAATTGACGGCCATTAATCAAGTGCGAAAAATAGCGTTACAAAACGGCTTTGACGAACGTCAAACGTTAGTTGCTGACGCCCAATTTGATTGGCAAAAATTGCTTGAAGCTACCCAGACCTTATCTTTATTTTCTTCTCGACAATATATAGAGCTAGAATTGCCTACGGGCAAGCCTGGTGCGCAAGGAAGCAAGATACTGACAGAACTGAGCCTGCAATGTAATCCAGACATTTTACTGGTAATTTATGGCGCGAAGATAGGGAAAGATGTACAAAATAGTAAATGGTTTAAGAGTCTTGATAAACAAGGCGTATATGTTCCCTGTTACCCATTAGAAGGCAACGCCTTGCAACAATGGTTAATGGAACAAATGCGCATCCAAGGCTTGCATGCGTCACATGACGTTACCCAATTGCTAGGTGAATACTGCGAAGGTAACTTATTGGCTGCCAGTCAGGAAATTGAAAAACTCTGTTTACTCTATCCCAACGGAAACCCAACGTTAGAGCAGGTGGAACAAGCGGTTGTTGATCAATCTCGATACAGCGTGTTCCAATTAATAGATGTCTTGCTCGCCGGCGACAGCCAAAAGTCTGTAAAAATGCTATATCGCTTAGAAAGCGAAGGGGTTGAACCCAATATAATTATGTGGGCATTAACCCGTGAATGGCAGGTCTTACGAGCGCTCCAAGCGAGTAAACAACTCGGTCAGTCAATTAACTGGAACCAACACCGAATTTGGAAAAATCGCCAAGGTTTGTACCTATCAGCCCTACAACGCTTGACGCCTTTGCATATGCAGCAACTACAGAAAAAACTAAATACCATGGATAATGCGCTGAAGCAGTCGCAAGTTTTGCGGCCATATGTAGAGCTATGTCATTTATGCTTATTATTTATTCCCATGCCTTTAGAAAATTTTGCTTTAAATTGAATAATTTACGTCCTGCACTAGGCATATTTGGTGGCACATTTGATCCTATTCACTATGGCCATATAAAGCCGGTTATTGACGCCGCTCAGCAAGCATGTGTGCAATCTGTGGCAATGTTGCCATGCCATATTCCTGTACACAAAGATCATGTTCCCAGTGCGACTAAACATCGATTGGCGATGCTTAAGTTGGCCATTGAAGAATATCCTCAGCTTTATATTGATGAACGTGAGATCCACAACACAGCGCCGTCTTACACCATACATACGTTACGTGCCCTACGCGCTGAATACCCCAAACATCCGCTATGTTTTTTTATTGGTATGGATTCACTTCATTCACTCACTAAATGGCTCGAGTGGCAGGCGTTATTCGATTACTGTCATTTCGTAGTCAGTTGCCGGCCAGGAATGCAAAAGTCTGTCTCGAGCGAATTACAGCAATTATTAAATGCCCGACAAGTGATAACCAATAATGCGCTGCACAATGCGCTATGCGGCAAAATTTATTTAGCCGACACCCCGGAACTGGCAATTTCATCTACCGACATTCGCCAACGCATACAAAAGGGGTTGCCGACCGAAAAAATGCTGAATCCCAACGTGCGGGCTTACATACAAACACATAAGTTATATCAGGCAAGTACCACTTTCTGATAAACTCAACATTAATTCATTTAATATAAATTTAATAAAAGGAATCCCTTTGGATCACGAACAGTTAAAAGCCTTTGTGGTAGAAAAAATTGAAGACCTAAAAGCTCGAGATATCATAGATTTAGACGTATCAGAGAAATCAAGTGTCACCGAAACCATGCTGATATGTTCAGGTAACTCAAAACGTCATGTGGTGTCAATTGCCGAGAACGTGGTGGTTGAAGCCAAGCAAGCAGGCAACCCACCATTGAGTATCGAAGGTCGCGAAGTCGGTGATTGGGTATTAGTTGATTTAGGTGACGTGGTACTACATGTAATGCAAGACGAAGCCAGAGATTTTTACCAATTAGAGAAACTTTGGGGCTAATAAGACCTCAAAAACTTAGCTTCAATATTGCAAAGTAGATAACGCCATGCGAATTCAACTAATAGCCGTGGGCAGTAAAATGCCAGGTTGGGTCGAACAAGGTTACCAACAATACGTTAAACGCTTTCCTGCTGATATGCCCCTTAGTCTGACAGAAATTCCTGCTGGCAAACGAGGTAAAAATGCGGATATAAAACGCATTTTGCACAAGGAAGGTCAATTAACCATGGCGGCTATCCCCAAGGGTAACCGCATAGTAACCCTTGAGGTGACGGGCAAACCTTGGGACACCCCCATGCTCGCTAGCAATATGGAAAAATGGCAAATGGATGGTCGGGATGTAAGCTTGCTAATCGGTGGACCAGAAGGACTATCCCCAGAATGTATTGCTGCATCAGAACAAAAATGGTCGTTATCGCCATTAACTTTGCCTCACCCTCTAGTGCGCATCATCGTGGCTGAAAGCTTGTATCGAGCTTGGTCACTGAATACCAACCACCCTTACCACAGAGAGTAGCAATGGCCCGCCCACGCGTGACGATAAAAGATCATACTGCTGAAGCGAACCTGTTCGCCAGACGCACCGTGATTGCCATGCTAGTAATATTCATGATGATTGCCATGGTATTAAGCAATCTTTATTATCTACAGATCACCCGCCACGCAGACTATCAAACGCGATCAAATGACAACCGAATTAAAATCCTTCCGGTCGCCCCAAATCGAGGATTAATCTATGACCGAAATGGTATATTATTAGCGGAAAATCGCCCGGTATTTAATCTTGAAGTGGTCCCCGAAAAAGTTAAAAACCTCGAAAAAACCCTCGGTCTGTTAAGCATATTGTTAGATATAGATGAAGATGAAGTAACTGATTTTTACCGTGAAATTAAACGCAACCGACGCTTTAAACCCGTTTCCCTGCGTAAACGCTTAACCCCAGAGGAAGTGGCTCTTTTTTCCGCCAACCAGCACAAATTTCCCGGCGTCAGCGTTGAGGCGCGTCTTACGCGCTATTATCCTTACGGCAAAACCCTAACCCATGTGCTGGGTTATGTTTCAAGAATTAATAAAAAAGACTTACAAAAGCTTAGCGAAGCCGGTCTTGAAGCAAATTACGCCGCAACCCACGATATTGGTAAATTGGGCGTCGAAAAATACCATGAGGATATTCTACATGGACAAGTCGGGTATCAAGAAGTTGAAGTCAATAACCAAGGGCGAATTATTCGTACGTTGAACTTCAATCCTCCTGTGCCTGGGCAAGATATCGTTCTTAATATCGATTTGAAATTACAGCAAGAAGCTCAGAAAATTATGGATGGTGATAAAGGTACCATCGTCATGCTCGATTCCCAAAATGGCGGTGTCCTCGCGATGTACAGTAGCCCAAGTTACGACCCTAATTTATTCGTTCACGGGATCAGTAGTAAAAACTATAACGCTTTATTAAACTCAAAAGCGCGCCCACTTATTAATAGAGCCACACAAGGACAATACCCTCCCGCTTCTACTGTCAAACCACATTTAGCCTTGGTGGGGCTAGAAGAACACGTGGTGACGCCCGAAACGCGAATATTTGATAACGGTAAATACCGCTTAAAGAACGTTGAACACGTTTGGCGCGACTGGAAAACATGGGGCCATGGTTGGGTCGATGTCACCTCAGCGATTGAGCAGTCCTGCGATATTTATTTCTATGATTTGGCCTATCGATTAGGCATCGATAGAATAAGCGACCATATGTTTGAATTTGGTTTTGGCGATTATACCGGAATCGATTTACACGAAGAATCAGATGCTAATATGCCAAGTCGTGGATGGAAACGTGCTCGCTTTAACCAACCTTGGTACATAGGCGATACAATTCCAGTAGGAATTGGCCAAAGTTATTGGACTGCGACGCCTATTCAGTTGGCGCAGTCCATTACGACCCTGGTAAATCATGGCCGGCGCTTTATTCCGCAAATTATACGCGGCAGATATGTCGGCGACGAAATAGTGTTAGATGGCAGTAAAGAGAGACGTCCTTTGGATGTGAAAGACATTAAAAATTGGGACCTAGTACTCGACGCTATGTATGGCGTGGTCAATCGAAAAAATGGTACGGCGCGTAAAGCGTTTGTGGACACGCCTTACGTATCCGCTGGTAAATCAGGGACTGCACAACTGGTGGCTATCGCCCAAGACGCCAAATACGATGCTGATAGTCTCGCCGCAAACTTGCGAGATAATGCAATGTATGTGGCATTTGCGCCCTATGAAAAGCCTGAGATTACCATCGCGGTAGTGCTAGAAAATGCTGGTGGAGGGAGTTCACAAGCCGCACCAATAGCTAAGCAAATGATGGACGAATATTTTGCTGATCGGGATTTTGGCCCACGTCCTGAAGTCAAAGAGCGAGAAATCTCCAAAGATGTTGCAAAAAACGCCACTTCCCATAACCATTAATATCTGGCTGTCATTATGAATATGATGTTACGTACAAAGCTTGATCCCAATAAGCGCTCTCTTCTTAACCGTATACATTGTGATGGACCCTTGCTATTGGGCTTATTAGTGTTAATGGCTGTGGGCTTAGTCACTATTTATTCTGCTGGCGGCCAAGATTGGCAGCTTATCGACCGTCAACTTATACGTTTAGGTCTTGCGCTTGCAGTTATGTTAGTCGTAGCCCAAATTCCTCCTTTGGCCTATCAAAAACTATCAATTTATTTGTATCTCCTCGGGGTTGCTATGTTAGTAGCGGTTATCGTCTTTGGTCATGTAGGCAAAGGCGCACAGCGCTGGCTTGATTTAGGCGTACTGCGCTTTCAACCGTCTGAAATTATGAAACTCGCAGTACCTATGATGGTTGCGTGGTATATCAGCCGATTTAACTTGCCGCCTAAACTACGACATATTTTAGTAGGTTTTATCCTCGTTGGGATCCCCACCCTATTGATCGCGCAGCAACCTGATTTAGGGACTTCTTTATTGATTGCCAGCTCAGGTATATTTGCCCTTTTTTTAGCGGGCATGAGTTGGCGATTTATTGGTGCGATAGCCCTTTGCGTATCGATTTTTAGTCCTATAATGTGGAATTTTTTGATGAAGGATTATCAAAAACAACGGGTACTGACATTTCTGAATCCCGAAACCGACCCCTTGGGTTCTGGCTATCACATTATCCAGTCGCAAATAGCCATCGGTTCAGGTGGGGCAGAAGGTAAAGGCTGGCTGCAAGGTACTCAATCACAATTGGAGTTTCTACCTGAGCGTCATACGGATTTCATCTTTGCCGTATTCAGTGAAGAGTTTGGCTTTTGGGGTGTGGTGGGCTTACTGGCCATTTACACGTTTATCGTTATTCGCGGCATGATCATTGCCAATCGAGCTCAAGATGCATTTAGCAAGATTTTAGCGGGCAGCATAACCCTGACTTTTTTCGTATACGTTTTTGTTAATATGGGCATGGTATCAGGTATATTGCCTGTGGTGGGCGTTCCGTTACCACTTGTCAGTTATGGCGGTACTTCAATGGTGACGCTATTAGCAGGTTTTGGCATATTAATGGCCATTGCCACGCAAAAGCGATTACTGTCCCGTTAACATATTAGCTTGAAGTTGCTATTCTTTTCGGTGGTTTCTTTGCACGTTATTTACTACTTTTTTACGGTGGGGTCATTTTGATACAATTGTCTTTTCAAATTAAGGCGCAGCTCGCAAAATCATCAAGCCGCACAATGCGTGGCTGGGGCAAGGTTATTTTCGCTCTTTTTTTTACGACTATATCCCCTTTAAGTTCGGCTGAAACCTTAAATACTGACGAAAAAGCTTTTGTACAGATGATGGTCAACGAACATCAATTTGACGCAAAAAAACTCGAACAACAAATGGCTTCTGCGGTAAAAGAGCAGAGTGTGATCGAAGCCATAAAACGTCCATGGGAAGCAAAACCTTGGCACCAGTATTATCCTATTTTTTTAACCGATAAACGCTTGAAAAAAGGACTCGAATTTTATCAGGCGCACCGTGAAACTCTTGCCAGAGCAGAAAAAACCTACGGTGTACCGGCTGAAATGATTGTGGCTATTCTAGGCATAGAATCTTTTTATGGTACCTATACAGGTAACTATTCAGCGTTTAATGCCTTATATACCCTCGGGTTTCACTATCCGCCACGGAAGACTTTCTTCAAAAAAGAATTTGCTCAACTTTTACTGCTCGCTGAAGATGAAAAATTTGATGCCTCTGGGTTAAAAAGCTCTTACGCGGGCGCTTTAGGCTGGGGGCAATTTATTCCATCTAGTTACCGTCATTACGCGGTAGATTTTGACGATGACGGCGTGCGCGACTTACTCAATAACCCAGTGGACGCCATTGGCAGTATTGCTAATTACTTTAAGCGAAATGGCTGGAAAGCTGGCGAACCAGTAGCATTTCCAGTTGATGCCACAAGTGAACAGGCAAAACCTTGGCTTAAAAAGTCGCTCAAATATCGTAATACCTTTCAACAAGTTACTGAAGCAGGTATTCGCCTGAATGCTCTCTCGGCGCAGACCTATGCTATCGATAATGCTCAAAGCCAATGGGGTAACATTCCTGCTGATAGCGAAAGCAAATTATTCGATTTTGCCCAACCTAATGGGGTCGATTATTGGCTGGGCCTCAAAAACTTTTACGTTATCACCCGATACAATCACAGCAAGTTATACGCAATGGTAGCGTTTCAATTTAGCCGTCAGTTGGCTCAAGGAATAACGGCCATTGATGATAAAGCAGCCCAGGTGGACATCAATAATGCATAAGTTAGCTATTTTGGTTTTTTTCTTCTCCATTATTACGGCTTGTTCGCAAACGCCTAATAATGGCAGCAGCCGATATAAACAAAGCAAAGACTCCGCTCCAAGCGCGATTAAAGCAGGTATAAAATTTGATGATGCCGAGCCAGAATTTGAACCTTATGCCTTAGCTAACCTGCGCAGTTATACTGTATTGGGTAAACACTACACCCCTTTGAAAACGGGTAAAGGTTACTCGGCCACAGGCGGAGCATCTTGGTATGGTCAAAAATTTCACGGCCATCTCACCTCAAACGGTGAAACCTACGACATGTACGCTATGTCGGCAGCCCATAAAACCTTACCATTGCCCTCTTATGTCAGAGTAACTAATTTAAAAAATGGCCGTGAGGCGATAGTGCGCGTTAATGACCGTGGACCTTTTCACGATAGTCGCATTATCGATTTATCTTATGCAGCGGCGATGAAGCTCGGCATGCTAAGCACAGGCACCACGCAAGTTAAAATAGATGTGATTCATATCGATGAAGCAGGTATGCAAACCGTAGGCAATGAACTGCCTGATGCGCCTACGCCTTTGAAAAATGACGCATCAGAAAATGCGACTGTTCAGGTTGCACAAGTACCGAAAATACCGGCCATGATGCCAGCAATCAGTTCGCCGCCGACTAAAGCCACAACACCACCAGTTCATTCAACGACGACGACTACTACCATAGCGACGCAAGACAGCGTTTTTATACAAATAGCCGCCTTAACCAACAATCAGCGCATTAAAAAAATTGGCACTGAATTAGCAAGTTTATATCAAGTGCCTTATGTGGCGCCCCTAGAAGAGGGGTTATATCGGTTACGCTTAGGGCCATTTGGCTCTGATCATGAAGCCAGCGGAATATTAAGTCAGCTACGCAATACAGGGTATAACGACGCTTATAAGTTTTACCCAGTAAAATAACGTTAAGTTAAACTTTCCGCTGATAAGCTTGTCCAAATGATGGTTTTTAGGATTTGCTTTTATGTAACAATTTTTGTTGCTGGCGCAGTAAAGCTATCGAATTACTGATATATTAGCCGTCGGTTTAGGCACGACACATCATTTATACATTCTTAACAAATAAACACTTTACGGTAGGTACATGCGAAACACCAAGACACTAATTTTAGCGGTATTTAGCTGCTTATCTCTTTCCTTTTTCTCTCATACAGCTAGTGCAGCGGTGATTATACCCGACGCACCATCCGTCTCGGCTAAAGGCTTTATTTTAATTGATTACCAAACAGGCAAGGTGATAGCGGAGCAAAACGCTGATATTCAAATTCCCCCTGCCAGCTTAACCAAAATGATGACCAGCTATGTTATTGGTAAAGAGATTGCCAATGGCAATTTAAAAGATACTGATATGGTTACCATATCTGAAAATGCTTGGGCTAAAAACTTTCCTGATTCATCTAAGATGTTTATTGAGGTAGGCACACAAATATCTGTGGGCGATTTGAACCGTGGCATCATAGTGCAATCAGGTAATGATGCCTGCGTTGCAATGGCAGAACACATCGCTGGTAGTGAAGATGCCTTCGCTAGCATGATGAACCTACATGCTGAAAAACTAGGCATGACCTCAACACATTTTGTTAATAGCCATGGTTTACAAGACGGCGACCATTACACCTCACCACGCGATATGGCGATATTGGCCCGCGCACTGATTACCGATGTGCCGAAAGAATATAAGGTTTACAGCGAGAAAGAATTTACCTACAACAATATTAAACAGTACAACCGAAATGGTTTGTTGTGGGATAAAAGCTTAAATGTGGACGGCATTAAGACGGGCCATACGTCTGATGCGGGTTACAGTTTAGTGTCTTCTGCGACACAAGGTGACATGCGCTTGATCGCCGTAGTCATGGGTGCAGATAGCGAACGAGCGCGTAAAGTAGAAAATAAAAAACTGCTTAAATATGGATTTAGATTTTATGAAACGATCACTCCTTATAAAGCAGGCGAGAGCTTCGTGTCACACCGTATATTTATGGGTGATAAAGAAACCGTCGATCTTGGTATCTCTCAAGATACCCCCATTACTATCCCTCGCGGCCAGAGTAAAAATTTAGAAGCTAACTTCGAGCTAGACAAGAAGCTTGAAGCACCACTTGCCAAAGGCGAAGTAGTGGGCAAATTGTTTTTGCAGTTGGACGGTGAAGACGTAGCCGAATATCCTTTGGTTACATTACAAGAAGTAAAAGAAGGTGGCATGATTGACCGCCTGGTAGACTTCGTAAAACTGCAGCTTGGTTTTGATAGCTAAGGAACACTGAAAAAGACATTATGGATACTCAATTTGATAAACTACTCGATTTTCCCTGCCACCAAACGTTCAAGATATTGGGCATCGCGGATGAATCTTTACCCGATCACGTAGTTAACTGCTTACAAAATCACGCGCCTGGCGATTATTCGCCGCGCGTTAAAGCAAGCTCGAAAGGCAACTATCATTCGTTGTCTATCAGTGTGCGCGTAACCAGCAAAGACCATATGGAAACCATTTACACTGAGTTATCCAAACTTGAATTAGTACGCATGGTGCTTTAAGCCCATGCTTTTTCTAAAACAGGACACCCTAAAGGTTTGAACAACTCCGCTCCCGTTATTCTTCGCCAACTTGGCCGTCAAGCATATTTGCCAATTTGGCAAGCGATGCAGGCATTCACCAACACACGCGACGCCAATAGTCCAGACGAGATTTGGCTGGTCGAACATGATCCGGTGTTCACTCAAGGCCAAGCTGGCAAAGAAGAGCATGTGCTCGCTCCGGGTGATATTCCAGTGGTTAAAGTTGACCGCGGAGGGCAAGTAACGTATCACGGTCCTGGCCAGCAAATGATGTACGTGTTACTCAATTTAAAACGCCACTCTTTAGGTGTGCGTACATTAGTCACCGCACTTGAAAGCTGTATAGTTGAAACACTTAAAGATTATTCTATTGATGCCTACCCTCGCGCCGATGCGCCAGGTGTATATGTTGATAGCAAAAAAGTCTGTTCCATAGGACTACGTATTCGTAGGGGATGCTCATTCCACGGTTTGGCACTCAACGTAAATATGGACTTAGCGCCATTTCAGCGTATCAATCCTTGTGGTTATGCTGGTCTAGAAATGATAGATTGCACTCAATTAGATGGGCCTAACACCTTAGCTGTTGCTGGCCCCGCTATCGCCGAAAAATTATGTTCATTGCTTGGTATTGCAAGCGTCGAAAACAAAGAAGGTTTTGATGAGTAACGCACGTCCACAAGCCGGAGTGAAACTCCGCGATGATGAAAAAGTAAAACATATTCCGATCACTATCATGCCTACTGAAAAGGCAGAGATGTTGCGTAAGCCTGAATGGATCAAAATCAGGCTGCCGCGCACAACAGATCGCATAGATCATATTAAAAAGACTTTGCGCAAAAATAATTTGCACTCTGTATGCGAAGAAGCCAGTTGCCCTAACTTAGCAGAATGTTTCAATCACGGTACTGCTACCTTTATGATCCTGGGTGATATATGTACGCGTCGTTGTCCGTTTTGCGATGTAGCGCATGGCAAGCCATTACCACCGAGTGCCGAAGAGCCTATCAAGTTGGCGAAAACCATCGCTGAAATGGGGCTAAAATATGTTGTTATCACCTCAGTCGACCGAGATGATTTACGCGACGGTGGTGCACAACATTTTGTTGATTGCATAAATGCTATACGTGAGCACAGCCCTAGTACTAAAATTGAAGTATTGGTGCCTGATTTTCGTGGCCGTATGGACACAGCATTAGAGATTTTGAAGAATGGCGTGCCGGATGTGTTTAATCATAATTTAGAAACCATTCCACGTTTATACCGTGAGTGCCGTCCAGGGGCTAACTACCAATGGTCTCTTGATCTTCTAAAGAAATTCAAAGAGCAGCATCCTGAGATCCCAACCAAATCTGGTTTGATGATGGGCATGGGTGAAAACAAAGAAGAAATTGCTTTAGTTCTTAAAGACCTACGTGCTCACAACGTTGAAATGCTTACCCTTGGTCAGTATTTACAACCAAGCAAGCATCACTTCCCATTAAAGCGCTATGTTCATCCAACAGAGTTTGATGAACTCGGTGTAATTGCTAAGGATATTGGTTTCACTCATGCCGCATGTGGGCCTATGGTACGTTCAAGTTACCATGCAGACAAACAAGCGGCCGGTGTTGAAGTTAAATAAAGCTAAGCAACTTATGTTATAGCTTCGTCAAAACAAGACTCGCCAATTGGCGAGTTTTTTGTTTCTATAGTCGCAGTCATACCACTCACTCAAATAATAATAATGCTTACAACGAGTACTAATATTCGATTTATCGCTTTTCTAAGTGTGTTCATTTTTACATCTGCTTTAGCTACTGGGGCTCAAAGCACTTCTGAGTCCAGTGTTATCTCAAACAGCACAAATCACTCTGAAGAAGAATGGCGCACCCCTGACAGCGACAACTTAATTTATATGCAGCTCGATACGGGTCTAGTGATTATGGAGCTCGCTCCGTTTATGTCACCCATTAATGTTGCGCAATTTAAAAACTTAGTCATGGATAGATTTTATGATGGGCTCGATTTCTATCGCGTTATAGACGGGTTTGTTGCCCAAGGCGGCGATGTAAGTGAAAGTAAACAACATAAATACAGCAAACAGCTCCCTGCGGAATTAACTCGCTTAATAAGTGAAAATACGTCGTCCGAAGAATTTATGCTAGTGCAATCACCTGATTTTATGGCACCACAAACAGGCTTCTTACACGGTTTTGCAGCAGGTCGCGATCCGCAAGCCAAAAAAGAATGGCTTGTGCACTGTCCCGGCGTCGTTGCTATGGGTCGAAACAATGCCCTCAATACCGCCAGCACAGAGTTTTATATCACTATTGGTCAGGCAACTCGTCACTTGGATAGAAATATGAGCGTGCTTGGTAAAGTCATTTACGGCATGGATCATGTGCAAAGTATTAAAAGAGCATCCGTTAACGTCCCTAGTGGTGTCATTGAAGACCCAACAAAGCGCACAGGTATAGTTTGGATTAAACTTGCCAATGACGTACCTTCACAGGATCATATTCATGTACAAGTTCAAAATGAGTACTCAGATGCTGTGGCCTCTCGCCTAAACGGTGGTCGAACACTCGGGAATGAATTTTTTCACTTTAAAGGTAACGGTAATCTAGATGTGTGTTATTACAATTTAAAAACGCGAGTAATAAGGTAATTAACTCGACGACTGATAAGCTTATATTGAATATAATATGTGCTGCGTAAATCCTAACATTTCAACCAACAGTGTAACGACTGAGAAACGAGTAAATAAAATGAATTTAGATAAAGCACATAAGCGCATTGAGAAGCGTGTTAAACGCGGTTTTCACGGTTACCCTATGATCAGTATTCGTTATTTCGGCCCCAACGCTGAGCTAGCGACTAAGGTGGAAGTAGCTTTTATAGAGCAGGAAGAAGCAGAGCCAATGGTTGAAAGTTTCAATAGCACCAGTGATATTCGTAAAGACGAAACGGTACAAACCACCATTATAAAAATCATCGACCGAGCTGATGCAAAAACCGTAACCCTGAATGAAGTCGTCAACCCACTTTCCTGATCCAGTAAACTTTTTATAGTGAATTAATTAAACACAAACAAAAGAGTAAAAAAAACGACATGCAGAATCACACTTCCTATAAAACATTATCTAAACTCAATATGTACAATCCGTTCGTGGCATTTGGATTAATAACAACCCTAGTGTTTACCTCAACACACCTTAAAGCCAACCCGGAAGTGCCTGCGCTAACAAAAGAGCAAGTCATCTCACAACTCAAATTATCTCATCATTTTGAGGGTGGTTATTTCCGGCAAACGTTCAAAGCGGACCATAGAGACAAAGTCACGACATCTCGCGGTGAAAGAACAACCATGACAGCCATCTTCTACATGTTGACTGATGATAATAAAATCGATCATTTTCACACTAAGTATTCTGACGGTATTGAGTTTTATCACATGGGTGCGCCGATCACATATCATATGATTTACCCTGATGGCCACTATGAAAAAGTGGTGGTCGGTCCTGATATTCAAAATGGTCAGCAACTTCAGCTTGCAGTACCTGGCGGTACTTACAAAGCCGCTGAATTGACTACTGGTACTTATGGTTTAGTCAGTGAAGCTGTGGCGCCTGGATGGGAAAAAGAAGACATGATAGACGTCAGTAGTGATGAGCTGCTTGAAAAATTCCCTCAGCATAAAAATATTATCGAACGTTTGGCGAATAACAAGAAGTAGGCTTGCGTCAAAAGGCAAAAGCAGTTTAAAAATCATTCGAGGTTAGTTATTGAAAACGTTAACTGGCAATCGATGTGCTTGAGCAATTTATTTACGATAAGCGGTGTTGCTACTTCAGTACATGAAGTGTCCACCGCTTCAATATGTACATCACACTCTTGCAAACTGATTTGTTGACGAACAAAGAAAATAGTTAATTCGTCTAGTATCTGTTCAGTTAACGCCACAACACCTTCGTAAACACCAACTTCAGCCAACGCCCGGTAACGTGCTCCTGGCACTTCCTTTGTTAATGTAAAGGCCTGCATTTTGTTTAAGTTTCGAAAACGAAAGGCAACTTTAGGTTCTGTCATTATTTGGGTCTCATGTATGCGTGAATTAAGGATTGAATGAAGAAAATTACCTGTCAAATTACTGCGCAAAAATTCGATGGTCGAAGGCTGCAATATTGCTAAGCTGCGAAAACCCTATTACGCCCATCTCTTTTAGCTCGATATAGGGCAGCGTCAGCTCGGTCCAATACAGATTCAGCGGTATCTGGATGGGTTAATTGCGCCACTCCAACGCTTATGGTTAATGAATGACCGGATATTATCTGTTTTGCAATACTTTCCCTAATACGTTGTGCCAGTGACATAGCTGTTGCAAGTGATGCGTTAGCACATACCACGACAAATTCTTCTCCGCCCCAGCGAGCGACAATATCCTCTTCACGCATCAAGTGTTTTAACTGCTTAGCCAGAGCGCTTAACACCCTATCCCCTTCAAAATGACCATATTGATCATTAATATTTTTGAAATAATCTATGTCGACGATCATTACGCTAAGGGGTTCATCTTTAGGGTTAGTCTGAATTAATCCGTTAAGGGTATTATCTAATTTTTCCCTATTATATAACCCCGTTAGCTTGTCTGTTTCTGCTAACAGCAAAATCTCCGCATTTCGCATTTCCAATTTATCATAGGCTGACGAACGAGCGCGTTCATAAAAGCGAAATAATAATATATGGGCGACACTTACTTCTATCACATTGAGTAGTGAACCGAATGCAAAAAAAGCAGGTTGCTGTGATTCAGTTTGCTGATAAACAACAAACGAACAAATGGAGAAAGTAACAAGGCTAACACCCGTCCCCGAATTTCGTCCCAACAGGAAAAAGGCAAAAGGCGGTACAATAGTCGCCCAATATAACGAATGAGCATAGCCGCCAGTTGTAACAACAAATAGCAACACCAGAGTAGTGACCATAATGGTTACTGACCAAGCAGTGCTTGTCACGCTACCTGTAGCTCGAAACCAAACAACAATTGCCAATGAAAGGAGCAGACCAGCTCCATCTAGCAAAGCTAATCCATAAGCGCTGAACGTCACAATATTGATGATAGTAAGAATTAAAAAATAACTGGTTGTGATAAGCAACGCATAGGAAATCAACCGGGTACGCCAGTAATCCGTATGGTCAGATGGGTATTGCGGGAACTCTTTGAACCAAAATTTCAGCATAAATTTTCGTTATAGCCTCAGCTTTGATGCGACTTCAAGCGCTGCTGCCAATTACTGTTATTTTGCGCTTCACACGCTTGTTCACTGTCGTAACGTACTTGATGCCGTGCATCTTTAAGCTTAATACCTACTTTTATAAGCTGGCTTTGCACCTGACGACGTAGGTATACATCATGTTCTTGAACCACGGCTTCTTCTAATGAAGCTTGAGTATCAAACACGCAAATTACCGCTAAGCTAGCCGGAAACCGATCGTAGCTGGCCGTATGGGTAATCCATTGAAAGCCTGGTACTTCTCGTTTGGCAAGCTCACAGACATTGGTCAGGGCTTTAATCACATTGTTATCGAGCTTCTTAACGGTTTTCTGCATGCTTAATATTTACCTATCACAACATAGGTTAAATATAATCACAAAGATAGGCTGTGTTAACAGATACTTGTGCTTTAAACTTTACGTTTGCATCGACGGTAAATACTTGACCAGCGGTAAATGTTTTCCAATCACTCGCTCCAGGTAACAAAACGGTCATAGCACCACTAACAACGCTCATAGTTTCATGTTGTGAGGTAGCGAACTCATACTCACCAGGCGCCATCACACCTAACGTAGAGTTACCTACAGCTGTATCAAATGCGATAGATTTTACCTTACCTTCGAAATATTCATTTACGTTAAACATCGTTTTACTCCTGTTAGTTTATTTTTTGCGGCGCTAATGTATCAGCTTTAATGCGCCCCTGCACAGCCGTTACTATCTTTTTCTTCAAAGATCGACCGCCTTCCTTTACTCTTAACCTCATCTACTATCTAACGATTTCAGTCAGCCATGATCATTCAATCCCAACAAAAAATTATTTCGACGCCTAGCGGCGATATGCAAACCTCCATATATCGTCCCTTAGACGAAGGTTCTTACCCTAGTATTATTTTCTACTCAGAAATATTTCAAGAGACCGCGCCCATTACTCGCAGCGCAAAATTACTCGCTGGTCATGGTTTTGTTGTGTTTGTACCAGAAGTGTTCCATGAGTTAAATCCCATGGGAACTGTGCTTGCTTATGACGATATAGGAAAAGATAAAGGTAATGCAGATAAACTCACAAAACAGCTAGAGCAACACGACAGTGATACCCAAAGCCTGATCAATTTTGTGGATAAACAAACCTACTGCAACGGTAAAGTTGGCAGCATGGGGGTTTGCATTGGCGGCCACCTCGCATTTAGAGCCGCGCTAAACCCAAGAATTGATGGTGCTTTTTGTTTGTATCCAACGGACATTCACTCCAACACCCTGCCCTGCACACACGGTAACGACTCATTAAGCCAATGTCCTACAATTAAGGCAGAGCTATGCATGATTTTTGGTAAACAAGACCCTCACGTATCTCGTGCAGGAAGAGAACTGATTCACTCCACCATGCAAGATAATGATTTAAATTACACCTGGCATGAGCTAAACGCTCAACATGCATTTATGCGCGATGAAGGAGACAGGTACGATCCCGCGTTAGCGCTTTATTGCTACCAAATGGCAATACAGATGTTTAATCGTTGCCTTAGCTGAATTCAAATGAACCAAAAGCCATTGCGTTTACCCCAACTTATAAACCGTACCAAAAGCGATTCATATAAGGATGTATCGAACTTCTACTGTCGCGGCCTGCTTGCGTTATTGATCTTTTTTAATCTGAGCCTGTACGCTGAACCTGTTTCTCTGGACAACCAAGAAGTGCGCGCGCAACGGGTTGAGAGTAGAATAAAAAAAATAAATGCCGGTGAATTCGACCAGTTTGAAATACACGGATTTAAGCGTTTTAGCCCTGCAGATAAAGACAAATTGAAACAGTGGATAAAAGTAGGTGTTAACGCAACACGAGATACTTTGGGTGTGTATCCAAGCCGATTGATATTCCATTTAGTGCCCAAGAAGTCTAATCAACCTGTGCCTTGGGCTTACACACGCAGGGATACTCCCCAGCGTATTTACTTGCATGTTGATAGTCGTTTTCAGCAAGAAAAATTCATTAACGATTGGACTATCTATCACGAGATAAGCCACTTAGCGATTCCTTATCTCGGGGGAAACTACGCTTGGCTTGCCGAGGGATTTGCCAGTTTTATGCAGTACCAAGTGATGGAAAATGCAAAAGTACTAACAGGCACCATTGATGAAAATTACAAAAATAAAATTACGCCTCACCTAAAGTGGTTCAAAAGTGACTTGCCGCCGGCAGCTATCGCAAGGCGATTAATGAGTAAAAGGCAATACCCATCGGCATATTGGGGAAGCGCCTATTTCTTCGTTCTTGCCGATAATATATTAGCCAACCAACATCAGACCTCACTGACGAAACTCATCAGTCAGTATCAGCTTTGTTGTAACACACCACATACCGATGTTAATCAGTTGATGAGTGATTTAGATGTATTATTAGGAGAGCCTGTATTCTCTCAGTTACTGGCTCGTTTTGAAACGCAAGCAGCTAGGATGATTTATCCAAATGAGTTTTAGCCCAGAACAGCGAATACATTGTTGCCAGATATTATCGCCCTACTTGCGTTACAATCCCGATGATTAAGACAATAAGAGCACTCACTTTGAAGAAACAAATTTACGTTGCATATACTGGCGGCACCATAGGGATGCGCCCTTCTTCTAAAGGCTATATCCCCGCGGCTGGATTCCTGTCTGACACCATAGCGAATATGCCTGAATTTCATCGCCAGGAAATGCCTGACTTTACCATCAACGAATATGAAAGTTTGATTGACTCCGCTGATATGAGCCCCAGAGATTGGCAGCAAATCGCCGACGATATTCAGCGTAATTATCAAGATTACGATGGGTTCATTATTCTTCACGGCACTGACACCATGGCCTATACAGCATCGGTGTTGTCTTTTATGTTAGAAAACCTAGGTAAACCGGTGATTGTCACAGGTTCACAAATTCCATTAGCTCAATTGCGTTCTGACGGCCAGGAAAATCTGTTAAATGCACTGTATTTAGCTGCGAATTATCCAATCCCTGAAGTCGGTTTGTATTTCAATAATAAATTGTTTCGCGGTAACCGCAGCCGTAAATTAGACGCTGACGGTTTTGATGCTTTCGGCTCCCCTAACTTTCCCATGTTGCTAAAGGCCGGTATTAATATCGAAGTTAAAGCAGGTAAAGTCACACCCATAAGTCAGCAGCCACTTTTTGTAAGCAGCGTCACACCCCAGCCTGTAGGCGTAGTTAGCCTGTATCCAGGGATAAGTGCTGAGGTAATACGTAATATTCTTCAGCAGCCCGTTAAGGCGCTTATTTTGCTCAGTTACGGCGTAGGAAATGCGCCACAAAATGCAGCGTTAATTAACGAGCTGAAAAAGGCCAACGATAACGGCATTTTAATTGTTAATTGCACCCAGTGCTTGAGAGGCAAAGTCAATATGTCTGGTTATGCCAACGGCAACGTTTTGCAAGATGTTGGTGTATTGTCAGGAGGCGATATGACGCCCGAAGCTGCCTTAGCAAAATTACATTATTTGCTAAGTAAGGATTTAAGCACTGATGAAATGAAACAGAAGTTGATCAGTAATATTAAGGGCGAGTTAACGATTTAGTGCCTGCTAAATCTTAATTTTATTGCCATAAAATACTCTTTGCCATGTTAATCAGTGACGACGGCAAGGAGGTTAATTCACCTGAATCTAGCATACTGAATTTCAAGCATAAAAAAAGGCAAACTATAAGTTTGCCTTTTTTTGGAATTCGTATTTAATCAAGCAAGCTTAAATTAAAGTACTACGATATTCTCTGCTTGAGGACCTTTTTGGCCTTGAGTTACAGTGAACTCAACTTTTTGGCCTTCAGCTAGTGTTTTGAAGCCAGTACCAGTAATTGCACGGAAGTGAGCAAATACGTCAGGACCATTTTCTTGCTGAATGAAACCAAAACCTTTAGATTCGTTGAACCATTTAACTGTACCAGTAGTAGTAGACATAGTCTTTTCCTATATTTTCAAGAGTAATTAAAAACCTTTTTCAAGGCGAGGTTTGCTGAAGCGTGTTGCTATTACTTATGATATACAAGACGAGGTACTACAATGGAACATCGAAACAGTGTGCATAAATATCAAACGTACTTTCAAGCGCAATTAGGATACCATCCTTCACACCTACGTCAACATTTTTTATCACTTCTACTGGTCTAACAAGCCCTTCTTTATCAATATCAAATCAAATACATACAAAATAAACTGCATGTAAAAAAAATGTTAATAGCAGCGCTTTATCCTACGCTTTTTCGTCAAATTAAACAGAGTAATTATTTGGACATTAATCGACTAGGAATACTCGCCACCAACACAGCGCTTAATAATGCAAACCCTGTGGCCAAGGTAAAAGCGAATTCTGCACCCTGCCCCTGTTGCCATATTAAACCTGCACCATAATTGCCAGCAGCACCTCCTATGCCAAAACCAATACTGGTGTAAAGGGCTTGTCCTTGACTACGAAACTGTCCCCCGAAGAAATGATGGATAAAATTAATTGATGCGGCGTGAATTAAGCCAAAACTAAAGGCATGTAATAGCTGACTAATCACTAATGTTGGCCAGTACTGCGCAGCTATAGCCAATAAATACCAACGCAAAGCAGTCAGCAGCATACTAATCAATAGCGTCCATTTAATACCAAAGCGGCTAATTAGCTTTCCAGCCAATAAAAAAATAATAACCTCCGCTGCAACGCCCAAAGCAATTAATCCACCCGTTTCTTGGCCACTATAATTGAGGTCTCGGGCATAAAGAGCGAAAAAGCTATAATATGGCCCAAAGCTTATTTGTATGCAGATGGATGACAAAATAAAAACAATAAAAACGTTATTGCGTACCTTTCCCCAAATGGACTGTCCAGATGCCTGGTCATTTTCAGAGGTTGAAGCTTCTTTTAATCCCAGCGTAATTAAAAATAAACTCAGCAATACCGCGCCACTAATATAAATCGGTGCTTCGCTGGAAAACACATCAATGAGTTTGCCTGCCAATACGGTGAGTACGATAAAACCGACACTCCCCCACAAACGCACATGGCTATATTTTGTTGCATCTCCTCGTACACTGCTTAGGGTTATCACTTCTGTTTGTGGTGCTATGGCGGTAAAAAAAAGCATCATCAGACCAAACGCGAGCGTTAGTCCCCAAAAACTATTTAACCAAAAAATTGAACAAAAAGTAGCGAAGGTTAGAAAAGCACCAAACTGCAATATCCGTAGAGATTTTCCCGTTCTATCTGCAAAGGACGCAAATAAATTAGGCCCAATAATACGCATCAAGGTGATCAGCGCGAACAGTTCGCCTATTTCTTCGGAGCTAAAACCACGTCCATCAAGAAAAACCCCTAGATACGGAACCAATACGCCGAGTTGGCCAAAATATAAAAAAAAGGTCAAAGACAGCATCACCAAATTGGCTCTGGAAAATGCTGCCTGAGTAGATACCACCGAATATCTTATTTAGCGTGGGCAGGAATAACAGGCGTAATAGATTGCACATCAGCATTCTGACCACGGTGACGTAGATAATGATCCATCAACACCAATGCCATCATCGCTTCAGCGATTGGCACAGCTCTAATACCGACACAAGGATCATGTCGACCTTTGGTAATAACTTCAGCACTTTGACCGTGAATATCGATACTTTCCCCAGGCACGCTAATACTTGATGTAGGCTTAAGTGCCATATGTACGATTAGGTCTTGGCCACTTGAAATTCCCCCTAACACACCACCAGAACGGTTTGATTTAAATCCATCACTGGACATCAAATCACGGTGTTCGCTTCCTTTTTGCTCTACTGTAGCGAAACCATCCCCAACCTCAACGCCTTTGACTGCGTTGATCCCCATCATCGCATGGGCTAAATCTGCATCTAAACGGTCAAATATAGGCTCGCCTAATCCAACCGGCATATTCGTTGCGACCACCGAAACTTTCGCCCCAATCGAGTCCCCCTGCTTACGCAATTCACGCATATATTCATCCAATGCGTCTAATTTGCTCTCATCTGGGCAGAAAAAGGGATTGGTGTTGGTGACACTGTGGTCCACTTTATCGATTTTAATCGGGCCGAGTTGCGACAAGTAGCCACGCACTTCAATACCTAGATGCGTTTTCAAATATTTCTTAGCTACCCCACCAGCTGCAACACGAATTGCCGTTTCTCGAGCTGAAGAACGACCACCACCACGATAATCTCGCAGTCCGTATTTTTGCTGATAGGTGTAATCAGCGTGTCCTGGACGAAAGGTATCTTTTATTTTCGAGTAATCGTTGCTACGTTGGTCAGTATTTTTAATCAGTAAGCCAATACTGGTGCCCGTTGTTTTACCCTCAAACACCCCGGATAAAATTTGTACTTCGTCTTCTTCGCGACGCGCAGTGGTGTAGCGCGATGTGCCAGGCTTACGTCGGTCTAAATCTATCTGCAGATCCGCTTCGCTTATTTCTAAACCAGGGGGACAACCGTCGATCACGCCGCCGATTGCAATACCATGACTCTCGCCGAAGGTACTTAACGTAAAAAGCTTGCCAAAGGTGTTGCCAGCCATAGTGTGTTCCTTGTATTCGATTTATATATATTGCTTTACATGCTATTCATCGCCGCTTCGGGCAGCTATTGGGCGAAGTAAGCCACTAAATTTGCTCTACTAATGGCAAATACACCGTGACCGCCCCGCGTAAACTCAACCCATTGTAGGTCTAAATCGGGATAAACGTGCTCCATATGGAATTGACTGTTGCCTACTTCTACAAACAACCAACCATTGTCAGTTAAGTGTTCGGGCGCTTGGCGGAGCATTTTATGAACAAGATCCAAACCATCATCTCCGGCAGCTAATGCTAGCTCAGGCTCGTGATGGAATTCATCAGGTAAATCAGCCATGTCTTCTGCATCGACATAGGGAGGATTACTGATAATCAAATCGTACTTCTGACCTTTTAAGGCCCCCATTAAATCAGACAGTATCGGATATACCCGATCACTTAACTGATGTTCAATAATATTGAGTTCGGCAACTTCAAGGGCCTCAGGGCTAATATCCACAGCGTCCACGGTTGCCCCGTCAAAGGCATATGCTAACGCAATCGCTATACACCCGCCGCCGGTGCACAAATCTAGAATATGAGTGGGAGGTGCCAATAGCCACTCAGCAAATTTATCGTCTATTAGCTCAGCAAATGGCGAACGGGGTATCAGTACACGTTCATCAACATAAAAGGGTAAACCACAAAACCATGCTTGGTTTATTAAGTAAGCCAATGGAATACGCTCTTTGACTCGGCGTTGAACTAAAGCTGCTATCTTTCGCTTTTCTGTCTCGGTTAACCGAGCTTGAAAAAGTTGCTCCCCGGTTTGTTTGAGCATATCTTGCGGTAAATTGAGTGTGTGTAGCGTCAGACAAACCGCTTCATCCCAAGGATTGTCGGTACCATGACCATAAAACAAACCAGCTTGATTAAATTGACTGACCGCCCAACGTACCATATCTAACATCGAATGCATGTCAGTTACAGCTTGTTCAATATCCACACTATTATTCATTTTCTACCTAAATTTGTTTGGCCTAAACACGCGCCTTACATAGTTTCAACACCAAGACTTTGTTAAACTTGCCGTCATGATCGCCTTATATCCAGCAAACTGCCTAACATTATGAAAAAAAATGCCACACCTGAATCATCCGATACGGCACTATTTCGTAGTGAGTTTACCGATGTAAAGCCATTAAAGCAGGACAAAATACCGCCTCAACGCTTTTCCAGCAAGCTTAAATCTACCCTGATAGGTAAAAAGCGCGATCCGCAAAGCGACCTTAAGCAACAGTATGCCACATTTCAATTTTCGGATGGCTTCGAAGGGTATTTCGACACAAGTCAACCCCTTAAGTATATACAACCCGGCGCAGATACCTTTGAGGTAAAACGCTTGCGACGGGGTGAATATCCGCCAGATCTAATTTTGGACCTACATGGCCTGAATAAAGAGCAAGCGAAATTGGAAATAGCGGCATTAATTTATGCTGCACAAAAACAACATTATCACTGTGTGTGTATCGTTCATGGCATAGGCAGTTATGTGCTGAAAAAGAACGTGCCTAATTGGTTAATTCAACATCCCAGTGTCAAAGGTTTTCATCAAGCGCCATTAGAATGGGGCGGCCAAGGCGCAGTGTTAGTCTTGATTGATCTACCCCAAATAAACAGTAAGTATTAAATCATAAATGGCTGTTGTAAAAGTAACATCTCAAATTCAGGTTTGGGCAGAGCCTTACTGAAGTAGTAACCTTGGATATAGTCACATTTGTACTGCTTTAACAGTTCAACCTGCCCCGCTAGCTCGACGCCCTCTGCGACAACCGATATACCTAACTCATGACACATAGTGATCAAACCCGCGATCATACTTTGAATTTCTTTGCAGTCTTCTATGCCATCCACCAGTACTTTATCCAGCTTTAAGACATCTATCGGTAACTTGGCTAAGTAAGCAAACGACGAATACCCCGTCCCAAAATCATCCATGGCGATACTTACGCCAAGCTCTTTGAGCTCCCAGAGCACTTTTAAGGTTTGCTCAAAATCTTGTATCAAGCACGATTCTGTAATCTCTATTTCAATTAACGATGGAGGTAGCCCATATTGATCCAACAAACTTTCGAACTGCTCTACCACACTATGATTCGCTAACTGGCGTGCTGAAATATTGATGGCGACTCGCTTCAAATCTGGACTAAAACGATGTAATTCAGCGATTTTTTTCACACTTTGGGCAATCAACCACTCTCCAATTTGTTCTATTTGCCCATCCAGCTCACTCAAGTTAATGAATTCATTCGGTGGTATCCAACCAAGCTCATTATGCTGCCAACGAATTAAAATCTCAGCGCTGTCTATCTGTTGATCCGGCAAGCGTACTTTGGGTTGAAAATGCAGTAAAAATTGATTGTCGCGCAATGCTCCATTAATTGAGTTCTTAATCTTGAGCTGCCGTTGCTGTAAATCTCTTAACGCTGAGTCGAATCGACACAAATGCTCAGCAGCGACGCTATCAACCGAAAACGCACAGCGCAAATTTTCCATCAAACTGCTTGGGTCGTCCCCGTCGGTGGGCGCTAATGCATAACCCATCACGCTGTTAATTTTTACGCAACCTTTACGTTGTGTGTTAGGCTCATTTAACTTGTGATTAATCGTCGTTAAACGCTTACGGATCATCGTTTCACTTTCATAATCCGGAATAATAATAAAGATTTTGCCGCTATCAAAAGCAAAGGTTTGGCTCCCTTGGGGCAACTCGTTGTGCACTAACCCTCTAATCTCAGTTAACAAGCCCGTAAAAATCGTTGGACCTGCATGTTGCTCTAGAAAGTCATAATCTTTAATTTTAAGTGACACTAAACAAAATTCTTGTTGCTCGGCAAACCTGTCTCGCACTGCCTGTTCAAAGGCGTAGTACTCTGGATTATGCTCACCCTCTAACACACGACGATTAAGCAACCGGGCGTGATATTCGACAAACGCTTGCTCAATTTCTTCGATTAACTGTTGATTATTCCACGGTTTACGCAGAAATTTATGTGCAGCGCCGCTATTTAGCAGACTAATAGCAGAGTCGAAATCGGCGTATCCACTGAGAACCATAGAAATAACATCAGGATAACTTGTTTTAATTTGTTCGATAAATTCAGCACCAGACATAATCGGCATTCTAAAATCTGATAACACCACCTGAATGCTGTGTTCTTGCATAATGGCTAACCCTTCTTGGGCGCTATTGGCAGTAAACACCTCAAAGGGGGTTTTAATTAAACAGCGCTTTAAAGACGATAAAATATTAGGTTCATCGTCAACAATTAATAGCTTGCCTGTTGTTGAAGTAACTTGTAATTGCTGGCTATTCATTGCGGCCTGCCTATAGAGTTGTGTTGTAAGACATAATAAGACTCAAAATTTGTACTGACCTTCGATACGAATTCGCAGACCTTGCTCTTCTGGACCTTCGATCGTTCGCATATCACTAACGCGTGCACCTAACCACCATGTATCCGCCATCTTTCGACGCAACCTCACGTCTAAACCTTGCACATTGGATGTGGCGAATCGAGCAGTAGCATTCTGAGCGAATTCAGTGATAACGCCGAAACGCTCAACATGTAAATAGCGTAAATGCCAAGAATAATCACCTGCCTGCGCGAGTTTTCCATGCTTTAATTGCACCGCCATACTCGTTTTCTGCTCGCTGAATTCTTCAAACTGGTCAAAATCACTCAAAGACTGACCTAAATCCACGCCCAATTGATAACCCTTAAAACTAAGACTACTCGATAAACGTAAAAAACGATTGTCCAATTGGGTATCTTTTTTGGCGAACTGAGCATTTGACTGGCCATTATAATCAACATAGGAAGGTGAGAATGTCACTTTAACTTTGTCAAAGCTGAACGTCATGTTCCACTGAACTATATTCAATAAGCCCACCACGTCACTATTACCGTCGAGTGGTTTGAGCGAGGCGAGTTGTATTTGATGCCGCTCAGATAAACGGTAATCAAGATGCACACCGAGAGGGTGTAAATTACGATCCCAAAACACATCTGTTATGTGGTTAGTTTTCCAAGGTATTTTTCCGATATACAGATTTGCGTCGGTAAATTTGCCGGTTAGAAATAAGCGCTCAACAAATACATCTCTATCAGGCTGAGGCTGAGTATTGAAGCGAATTAGCGTTATCGCCGGCACGTTCTGTTTATTCTTTAGACCCGTGCTCAAACGCCCTTGAGCTGACCAGTTATCGGTGATGTTACCTTTGATACCTAAACGGAAAATAGCGCGTAAGCGCTCTCTATCAGGCAAGTTAACATGCTGACTTTCATTCTCGTAACGTAATACAGCATCACCAAAGACATCTATATTGCTCGCGTAAACGGTCGAACTAAGCGTCAATGTAATTGCTGCCATTAACTGTCTCATGGAATTATTCCTATCGTGTAAATGATGTCGGCTAATTTCTTGAGACTAATAATTGCACAATGTCGCCATTGTCACATATTACACTTTAGTCCTATTTGTCATTTTTGCGTTTGGTGGTATAACTTATCCATCGACTTTGGGCAGCTAAGAGATATCCATGAAAACTTTAACATCCGGTGAAATAGCTAAGTACTGTGACGTCAATCTGCGCACTGTTATCCGCTGGATTGATAGCGGCCGATTAAAAGGTTACAAACTTCCAGGAGGGGGTAACAATCGAGTTAAAGAAGAAGACTTCGTTGCATTTTTAAATGAAAACAACCTGCCTATTCCTGCTGAATTTGCTTCTCCTGAAAAACGCGTACTAATTGTCGACGACGAACTGCAGGTAGCCAAAGCGATAAGCCGGGTCACTAAGCGAGCTGGGTACGACAGTGTGATTGCTACCGATCCATTTATGGCTGGGGCCTTACTGACAACCTATAAACCACAATTAATGACGCTCGATTTAAGCATGCCCGGCGTAGATGGCTATGACATCGTGACATTTGCTCGTCAAGAATATGCCGACAAGTCTTTAAAGATTTTAATTATTTCAGCCCTAGGAGAAGTCGAACGTCAAAAAGCCCTAGACCTAGGGGCAGATGCAGCTTTAGCTAAACCGTTTGCCAATAAAGAATTACTTAGCACCATCGATGGACTATTACGTAATTAAACGCATTAGTGATTTGCTTTAGGAGCACAAGATGAAGTTTATAATTATAGCATTAAGCATGTTCATATTGAGTGCACAAACTCGTGCCCAAGACACATTGACGTTCGCCGTTGTACCGCAACAATCGGCTAAAAAGCTCGCCAAACTTTGGACACCATTATTGCGTGAAATAAGTGATAACAGTGGTATAAAGTTAGTATTTACCACTGCGCCAAACATTCCCACTTTCGAGCATCGTTTATCTCAAGGTCAATATGACTTTGCTTATATGAACCCTTATCATTTTGTTGTATTTAATGAATCTCCTGGCTACCAAGCGCTGGCTAAACAGAAAAACAAACGTATTCAAGGGATTATCGTCGTAAGAAAAGACGCACCCTATACCTCTATTAATGAACTGAATGACATAACGATGGCGTTTCCCGCTCCGGCTGCTTTCGCCGCAACGTTGCTGCCAAAAGCTGATTTGTCGGCGCATCACGTCAATGTGAAGAGTCGCTACGTATCGTCACACGACTCCGTGTACCTCAGTGTAGCCCGAGGCCTATCTCCCGCGGGTGGTGGTATATTGCGCACATTCAATAATGCGCCAGCGAGTGTCAGAGACCAACTTAGAATACTATGGAAAACCCAACCTCATACGCCTCATGCTATCGCCAGTCATCCGGATGTGTCATCCGATATACGACAAAAAATACAAACTAGCCTACTCAATTTGCACAAAACCGAAAACGGTAGCGCGTTATTAAAAGCGATAAATTTTGTGGCGTTTGAAGCCGCTGATGACAGTGACTGGGAAGATATTCTCGCCCTTGGCATAGAATCGCTTAAGTGAAAAAAGTACTGATTAAGGTTAGATAAAGGGGCTTCACATGTCATTACGCAGTAAAACCATTTTCGGTATCGCTAGCATCGAGGCTGTCTTACTTGTGTCATTAGTGGTTACCGCGGTGACCTTTTTAAGTCGTTCTGTGAGCAAAGACTTGGTAAAACACGCTTCGACGACGGCTACCTTATTTTCTACCACCACCAAAGATGCGGTTCTGTCTTACGATCTTGCATCATTAGACGATTTTGTTATCGAAGCACTTAAAAACCCTGGAATTGAATACGCACGCGTTATCAGTAGTAGTGATGGAGTGCTGTCTCAAAGCGGTAAAGAAGAAGCATTAAACCGTATCTTTAGTGCAGACCAACACATGGAAGATGTCAACGACGGGGTATTCGATACGTACGCTAGTATCATCGAGGGCGATACCGTGTATGGCCGGGTTGAGATTGGCATGAGTGTCAGTAATGCACAAAGTGCCATCCAAAAAATAAAACAATGGACCATCTCTATCGCGCTCATTGAGCTGATATTGGTTGCATTATTTTCTTATGGGCTAGGCCATTACTTAACACATCAGCTTAAATTACTTCAGGCTGGGGCAAAAAAAATATCTCACAGTGTTATCTCTGGAGATTTTACTGATACCCACATCCCTATTACTTCAAATGATGAATTGGGAGAGGTAGCACAAGCCTTTAATCAGATGATCGAAACCCTAAAGGCTGAATGTGTGCGCGTTAAAAACTATCAAGCGGAATTGGAATCTCTAAACCAAACATTAGAGATGCGTGTTGTCGCTCGCACCCAACTACTTGAAGATAAGAACGAGCAATTAACCCTTATTAATTTCCAACTAAAAAGTGCTCAAGAGCAGTTGGTTCAATCAGAAAAAATGGCATCTTTGGGGCAACTAGCAGCTGGGGTAGCACACGAAATTAATAACCCAATCGGTTTTGTAAACAGTAATTTGGCGTCTTTATCAGATTATGCACAAGTCTACGTTAAGCTCACCCAACTTGTCTCAGATTGGCAAAAAAATGAAATCCCAGAACAACGAAAAGCCCTAGAAATTCAAATCGGTGAATTTATTAGTAATGAAAGCATCGAATTTATGCAAGAAGATATGCCCGAACTTATTAATGAATCGAGCGAAGGTTTATCTCGCGTGAAAGATATTGTCGCCGGACTAAAACAATTTTCTCAAGTTGACCGCCAAGCGCTGCAGTTATTTAATATCAACGATTGTATTAAGACAACCTTAAGTATGGTGAGTAATGAGCTCAAATATCACTGCGATATTGTCACCAAGCTTCAGGAAGTCAGTCAAGTCGAAATTAATGTTGGTAAAATTTGTCAGGTATTAACTAACTTACTGATTAACGCCGGCCAAGCAATTGGAGATAGAGGCACAATCACCATTGAGACATACAGCCATAATGACTTAGTTTATGTGTCGGTATGCGACACAGGGTCTGGTATCCCAGCCGAAAATCTTAAACGCTTATTCGACCCCTTCTTTACCACCAAACCTGAAGGGCAAGGCACAGGGCTTGGTCTGGCCATTTCATTTGGCATTGCCCAAGAACACAGCGGCGACCTCACCGTTACCAGTGAATTATCCAAAGGTAGTTGCTTTATATTGACCTTACCTGCCGCATTATCACACAGCAAAAAACCGCCAATTGAAACACAAATCAACTAGCAAAACCTTATTTGGGAGACAGCACCATGAGTGAATTAACACCGAGAGAGCCAGAAACTTATACGGTCTTGTGTGTCGATGATGAAATCAATATTCTCAAAGCGATTAAACGTGTTCTGCACAAGCAAGATTACGAATTATTAATCGCGCAAAGTGGTGCCGAAGCACTTGAAATACTGAAACAAAAAAAGGTTCACGTTATAGTTTCAGATATGAAAATGCCTGCTATGTCGGGTGCTGAATTCCTACAAAAAACGACCGCCTTGGTACCCAATTGTTACCGTATTCTACTTACCGGATACTCCGATATGTCATCCACAATCGATGCAGTGAATAACGGCCACATAGACCGATATTTACAAAAACCTTGGGATAATACAGAGCTAACCTGTGCCATCGGCGACGGTCTGGCTAAAATTAAACTTAAACTTGAAAACCTACGATTAATCGGTTTAATCAATAAGCAAAACGCCCTTCTCAAAGACTTAAATCACAACTTAGATGATAAGGTAAAACTACGCAGCAAACAGATTACCCTCGCCATGCGCAAGCTAAAACGCAATACGCTGGCGACTCAACGTGTGTTGTATAACTTTATCAGTATTAATCCCAATTTAGATGGGGGATTTGCACAAAGTGTCAGTCACTTATCGGGTAAATTAGCCGCGCACTTATCACTGACGGATAAAGAACATACGCAAGTCAGTTTTGCCGCGTTACTGGGCGAAATAGGACTATTAGGATTAGATACAGCTTTATACTCAAAGCCGTTTTGCGAACTCAATTTCAATCAGCAACATATCTTTGTGCAACAAACGAAATTTGCCGAGCAAATACTCAGCCCCGCCACGCATTTAAGAGCAGAATTAGATATTATTACCTGCCAGTATGAACATGTTGATGGCAGCGGAGCCAATAAACTCACTCAGGAACAAATCCCAATTGGTGCGCAAATATTAGCGGTTGCACGAGATTTTTGGCGCTACAAATTAGGCCGCATAAGCAAAACATCGCTGTCAAACGCTGAGGCGATTAGTGAACTTAAAAAGTATCGAGGTTTGCGCTATGCGCCAAAAATAATCGATATTCTGATCCAATATCCAGACGTTATTAGCGGTCAATTTATCGAGAGTGCAATACAGGTCAAAGATTTACGAGAAGGTATGCGGGTAAAAGAGGATATTCTAACCGAAAATCATATTTTGGTTTTACCCAAAGGACATGTATTTTCGAAAACATCAATTCAACAATTGACCCAGTATGAGCAGCAACGTACCGAATGTTTTACTATTTTCATTGAGCAAGCAGAAATGCCTACTCAGGAAGGGGAAAACTAAGGGAAAATTGCGTTCCTTTACCAACAACAGAGCGCACTTGTGTCAGCACATTATGTGACTCTAATATGGCATAAGAAACCGATAACCCTAAGCCTGTCCCCACACCAATGGGCTTGGTCGTAAAAAAGGGGGTGAAAAGTTGCTCTAGGGTTTTTTTATCCATACCGCAGCCTGTATCACTGACTTCAATGATCAATCTGTCAGCAGTCAGCGTAGACTTTATACTCAGCTTCCCACCATTGTTCATGGCATATGCTGCGTTGACAAATAAATTAACGAAAACTTGCTGTAGCTGGCCATTATTTCCAAGAATTTGCGGTAAGTCAGCATCAAGTTTGTTATCCACTATGTGTTCATATTTAAGCGCATTCCATGCAATTTTTAATGCCCCTTCAATACACAGATTAAGACTTATTCTCTCTAACTTTCCATCTCCACTATGAGAGAACGTTTTTAAGTTTTCGACGATTTCTTTTACGCGATCCAAGCCTTCTAAATTTGATACCAATAGGTCTTGAGCATCCTGTTGGATATATGCCAAATCATATTTATCACAAAGCGCTTTGTACTGCTGCGTGTCAATTTTCCCTTCAACTGTTAACGCCTTGGCAATACTGTTGTGTAAACCTTGATAATCTTGCAAATACTCTTCCAGCATTTCTATATTAGAACGAATAAAGCCCACTGGATTATTAATTTCATGGGCAACACCTGCGGCAAGTTGACCCAGCGAAGCCATTTTTTCTGACTGGATTAATTGTCGTTCAGCTTGTTTTAAACGGTCCACGGTATTTTGCAGCTCTACGGTGCGCTTACGGATACTGACGTCCGTCACCCGGCGAGTAATGCCGCTTAATAAGTGCTCTCGCGCCGTCCCTAGCACTGATAGTGCTTCTTCATCTAAAAATTCTGCACGACTAAAAAAAGCTAACCAGGCAATTTTACCGCCAAGCAGAGCGAAGTTTCCAAAGACGATCCATTTAAAGCCCGAAAGCGCCTGGCTGGCTTCATCGTCAATAGACGACACCAACCACATACTTAAGCTTTCTTGTTGCTCGAGCGGTAAGAATTGAATTGCTTGGTTAAAAAAAGACGGGTCGCTCACCCATTTGTTTGGTGCACGCCAAATATTATCAATTTTAGATTCAAGCGCCTGCCCGTTATGAGTAACAATGAATAACCCACACTCAACAGAAAAAAACTGCCCTGTTAATTCGACCGTATTTGTGATCAATTCTTGTAGCGAAATATCTGATGAAACATCACCCGATGTCTGTCGTAAGAACTCGAGTTCAGCTTGCTTCTTTTTAGCAATAGCCAAAGATGTTTGAAGTGACTGATTACTTTCATATAGTGCTCTAGAATGAACCTCTAAATGTTGCTCAGACATCACTCTAGCCTTTTTTTCACGCTCTATTTTGCGCTCAAGTACGGCTATCCTTGCCTCTAGTTCCGATATTGATTTAGACAACTTTTGTCACCTTCATTACACACCGTTCATCACCTTCGTGTTCACACTCTGTTTGCTCAACAATTACCTGCTGGCCGGTGTGAGAAGCTAATCCCTGCACGATTCCCTCACAAAAGTAACACAATTTTCGCGGTGAAATATAATGGAAACTCAATGTGGTCGGCGTTTCCTCAAGAAACTCAAATTCGGGCAATATCGCTTCAGGATTGAGTTTTTTAACCTCAACATGGATTACGTTTTGCACACCATAAAGAAATTTAAACACATCGGTAAATTTGTGAGCTTCTGGAGGCGCCGCTTGCAATAGTTGTTCAAACATCCACTGACCAAATGCTATTTGCGCCTCTTGTGCTGTAAGGCTTTTCTTTTCCATAATAAGACTGACTAGCGTAAATAACTCCGCATCGTCATACGTGGCAACTGACGTATAAATGCCATGACTAGGCAGGTCGGCAACTTGTAACAACTCGTCCCAAAATTCGTCTCCCCACAATTCGTCAACAAACTGATTTAATTTTACAAAAATAATGCCTTTCATAGGATATTCCCCAGTAAGCGCCATTACCGACAACAGGCCAATTTTAGCCAACAGATAATGTGCTACCTCAAGATAGTCGATGTATACCAACAAGCTCAACGTAAATTAGTCTATATAGGTGTGTAAGACTGTCTTAATTCTGCAACATTACGGTGTATGTATTAGCAGGTTATATTCGTTAAGTACATGTTTTAAATAATTAAATTCATTATGGAACAAGAACTGCAAATTACCAATCATTAGCCACGTTGTGGCAGACAAATCTTAAAATTCAGCAGTAAGATAGCAAAGGACCCATACATGTTTAATTCTCAGCAACTAAGTACTACACAAGCCTATAGTGCCTATACTAATGAGCCCCAACTCACGGTCGATAACACCCGGGGGTACAATCGTGTGGTCTCATTCAGTGATGGAAGCGAGCAAAGCTATCAATTGCCACAATGCCGAAACAGCAAACGCATCAGTGTGTTCGGTTTAGGTCACGGTGGCGCGTTATCAGCTATATGCATGGCAGCTTTGGGTCATAAGGTTATCGGTGTTGACTTGGACCAACGCAGAATAAATGCGTTGAATCAGGGTAGAACATTTTCTGATGAGAGCGGTTTACCTGAGTTACTCGCTCGGATCAGTTCTTTCCATAACTTGGTGGCAACGGACGATGGTTTTAATGCCATAAAACGCACTGACTCTTCACTCATTTGCGTTAATGATGATATAAAATGCGATTCAGCAACAAGTACCGAAAAACTCAAAGCATTGTGTGAGCAAATAGGTATGAGTTTGCGTTATAAAGACCATTACCACAATTTGGTATTTTGCCAGAACATCGATGCAGAAATATTGCATACCGTGCTGATCCCAACGTTGGAGTCTCAAAGTGGCAAAAAAGCGTCTCAGGCATTTGGGATTTCAGCCTTCCAAGGAGGGAAAAATGTTAACCGAACCATTAAAGACTTTTATCAACCTTCTCAGTTAACCATTCAATTTTTAGATAAGCAGAGTTGTCAGTTAACAGAGCAATTGTTTAGCGGCTTTAGGGCTAGCGTGAGGCGCATCAGTTGGTAAAGCATTGACGAGATATTTGCTGATTGCGAAATATAGACTAAGCATAATTGAAAAAGTAATGCCGAATAGCCACATCGGCACCACTGAAAATATGAGCTAGACATAGTAATCTAACCTTAATCTAGGCAAAAGTGTCCACTAAGTTTAGTGAACTCGAGTCAGGCTGATTAGTCGATAAAGACGTTAATATGTCCTTAAATGCTGCACCCAATTCTTCATTAGACAAACTTTCAGCACCGTCACGCAATCCATCTAATTGTGTCTTTAGCGATGACTGTTGATCTTTACTCAAGCTAGCAAGCATATCGGTAACAGAACTCTGCTCTTCATCTGATAAAGCAGAAACAGCTGTTTCTAATCCAGGAGGTACGCCGCCCTGAGGTGGCGGTGGAGGAGGCCCTTTAGGTCGCGCAACATCTTGCGATGCGAGAGTATTGACAGATTGATTTGCAGCATTTATTTGCATTTCATTTACCCTTTTTTGATTTGTTGTATTAAAACAAACGCGAGACTAATCTCACTTCGCATCTTCTGGGACAGCAACCAAGCTATCGTTCATCATTTCGCACGTAGCACTCAGTGTGTCACCGCGTCTGGTTTCAATTGTCACGCTGTCACCTTCTGACTTATCTTCACATGCTTCAAAAGCTTCAGGCGGTGGACGACGATCCCCCCCGCCCTGTCCGCGACCTTCTTGTGCATGAACTCCGGTACTGCCAATAACTAACATACTAGCTACGAAAAATAATTTTGATAATTGCATATTTTTTACTCCGATATTAAGTCTACCCCAAATTCTAGCGACCAAATGTGCAGAAATGATGGAGATTCCATGGAGAAGTTGGCTAATCTTCTCAAAGCCGCTAGTGCAGGCTCCTTTCACGCAGGTATACTCAGCATATGAATATATTCCGTAAAGTTTTTTTATCATTCCTTGGGCTCACCGCCCTGACGCTTTTGATTACCCTAGGCTTAGCTCGCTGGAGTTTTGACCAAGGGTTTCTCAATTTTGTTGCGGGGTTAGAGCAGCAGCGCCTCAGTCTACTTGGTGATACATTGGCAGATACCTACTCCCGTAAACACAATTGGCAGCCAGTCATCAAAAAGGGCTTAGCGTATTATCTAGACCCACTCCCCACAAGGGGTGGTAGACCTCCTAGATTATCTCAACCGAGTCCTTTGATGTCGTCACCGCACGATCAAGGTGCGCGCCCGCCACCTCGCCCAAGAGAACATGGCGATGACGCTCCACCTACGGCACTATTCAATGCTCAAGGTGTGTGGCTCACGGGTAGCAAGCCAAAGTCTGATGCTAAAGAGGTTTTAAATCACGCGATTTACTTAAAAGGAGAGAAAGTAGGTGAATTACGTAGTTGGTTAGATGCCATACCAGAGCGCTCGTTGGCATCATCATTTTCCATGCAACAACGTTATGCCAGTATTGCCATAGGCTTATTGTGTTTATTAATTGCAGGAGCGGCTTCTTGGTTACTTGCAAGGCGGTTAACCGCACCAGTTAAGGATGTGCTGCATGGCGTAGAACGATTAAGTCGAGGTGTCTATGATGTCAATCTCGATACTCTGCGCAAAGACGAGCTCGGCACATTGATGCGAAATCTAAACGGTTTGAGTCATATACTAAATGAAACACGCAGTGCAAAAAATCGCTGGTTTGCCGATATTTCTCACGAACTGCGCACCCCGTTGACAATTTTAATCGGCGAGCTTGATGCATTAGAAGCAGGCATACGCCCGTTTGGTCCGGAACAAGTAGAATCCTTAAAGCATGAAGCGTTGCTTTTGCATCGCTTAGTGGACGATCTTTATCAGTTATCTATGTCTGATGTTGGTGGCTTGAAATATCATTTTAGTCTCGTTGATATTAGCGAGAGTATCGAGAATGTGCGGGCCGCGCTAAACGCCAAAGCGCTGCAAAAAGGGGTAACAATATCAACCACAATTGCACAGCCTGTATATTGTTTGGTTGACCCACAGCGTTTAGAGCAGCTTTTTATAAATTTACTCAACAACGCCATCTTGTATACCGACACAGGGGGAAAAATTGTTTTATCCCTAAGCCAACATGGCAATAAAGTAACCTTTGAAATAAACGACACCTTACCCGGTGTACCGCTGGCAGATTGTGCTAAGTTGTTCGATCCTTTGTATCGTCAGAACGCATCACGAAATCGATCAGCCCCAGGCGCAGGCTTGGGCCTAACAATCTGCCGAAATATTGTCACTGCCCATCAAGGTAAAATTAGCGCATCGCCTTCATCTTTAGGCGGGGTTTGCATCACTGTAGAGCTACCGGCAGCGAAGGAATGAATATGAGCACGAAACAACAAGTACTAATTGTCGAAGATGAACCTAAAATCGCCCAAATCCTAGTCGACTTCCTTACGTTGGAAGGCTACTCAACGCGCGTTATTCACCATGGTGATGAAGCCCAAGCCGCTATAAAATCAGATATGCCCGATTGCGTGATATTAGATTTGATGTTACCTGGTAAAGATGGCTTAAGTATTTGTAAAGACGTGCGCAAATTTTCTCAAGTGCCAATTATCATGTTGACTGCCCGAGTGGATGAAATTGATCGGTTAATGGGATTAGGTTTTGGCGCTGATGATTATGTGTGCAAACCTTTTTCGCCAAGGGAAGTTGTTGCGCGCGTGCAGGCAGTATTGCGCCGTGCGTCCCTTAGCACTCCATTAACCCAATCAACTACTTTAAGCTTCAAGCACATTACCATTGATACAGAGAAATTCGAGTGCAAGGTAAATGGCACAACTGTAGAGCTCACACCGGTGGAGTTTCGCTTACTTAGAAGCTTACTTAGCCGACCTGGTGCAGTTCTCTCTCGAGAAAGCTTGATGCACAGTTGCTACGATGATTCTCGTATCGTTAGTCATCGTACGATCGACAGCCATATGAAAAATCTACGCAATAAAATCACCTTAGCGGATGATCCGCAACCAATCTTACAATCGGTCTATGGCGTCGGTTATAAACTGATGTGAACGCAAAATTCCATACGCTAAATATGTGCAGTATCTGCTGAATATCTGCACAGTGTCTGCGCTTTATTAACCTAAAGTAACATCAGGTTAATACACAAAGATATATCCATGAAACGAATTTACTCCCATGCCCAATCTGTACTAATTTTCACCTTAGTTTTTTTACTATTTGCTTGTGGCGATAGTGCAACAGATACAACTGAAGAACAGACCACTACGGAGACGGATTCTGAGACGGATTCTGAAACGGATTCTGAAACGGAGACGGGGACTGAAACGATAGTGGATGCCGCCGATGTCCCCTTTTTCTTCGAAGATGCTGTTATCGAAACAATCACCACAGAAAGTTGCACCTTGTCTGGCGGTACACAAACAACCTGTTATCGCATCACAATTGCAGGTGAACCCGTAGTCGATGAAATAGGTCCTTTTTGCCCACCAACCATTGATTCAGATGCTTCACAAGGCGGGATTTTGTTTGATGGATCGGGTGAAGTTTACGACATAGACGGTGAATTTATCAGCAACCTAGACTCGCTTTACGGTGACGGATGGCTGCTTTACGATCCAAGTACAGGTGAGGTTAATATCACTGATACCCAAACAGCTTGCGAGGCAGCAGCGCGTCCGAACGTGGATGCAGCTTATCAAAACTATTGTGTACAGTGTGACTTGGATTATTACGGTGGTGGCATTAGTGAAACCCTATTGCTACCGGTTACGCCCATTCCCTTAGCCAACCCAAGTTATGTTAACAGCAATATGGGTATCTCCTTAAATGGCGTTATTTTAGCTGCGCAGGCCCCTGTTGACGCAATACTTAGCAATTATACCATTGCTGCATTTGACGATTGTGGTGGGCATATAAATCCAAATGATGGTTATCACTATCATGCCGCTACCGGATGCTCAACCGGTCCTGATGAGGAAGATGGGCACGCCAGCTTGATTGGCTATGCTCTGGATGGATATGGCATCTACGCCATGCTGGATGAAAGCGGACTCGAAGAAACCGACCTTGATGAATGTCGCGGACACAGCGATGACACAAGAGGTTATCACTACCATGTGGCAAGCCCCGGAGAAAACATGTTTATTGGCTGTTTTCACGGAGAACAAGGTGAATGGTCAAGCAGTGAATAAGGACAACATCAGATGAAAAGCGCCCCATCAGCAAACGTTGCAAAGTGCCTAAAGCAAACAATTTTAGCGATAGGCTTTAGCATTCTACTCGGCTCATTAAGCCTGTGCGCGCTAGCTCACGAGGGACATGTGGATAAAGACGCCCTACTAGCCTGTGCTGAAAAAACACTCAAAGAGTCCTGTCAATACAGTAAAGAAACAGAGAAAAATAGGGTTAAAGTCTATAGCGGTTATTGTCAGAAAATATCGCATAATAAGATATGTGTGCGTACGCAACCCATAAAAATGGTGATGCTTGAACCCCTCGCTAATTAAGCTTGGTTAATGACTAGCAGACCGGATAACGGCGAGCCTGAACATCAGGCTCGTATACTACCTATCATTCTATTCCATTTACTATTCTTCTAGTTTTGCTTTTAACAACCACATCTCTTCGTTGGCGGCTATTTTGCCTTTTAGTCCACCTTTAACATCTTCACTCGTCAGTAAAGAAATCGCGTGGCTATCTGCATAGTGTTGAGCAATCTCGTTACTGTTCACACAATAAGGCGGGCCAGGTAAAAGATGCTGAGGGTAATCAAACGTAATAACTAACTGCGAGGCATTGCCACTTAGCGCGCGAATGTGTGCGGTGTATTGTTCGCGCATCTCAAAAGGTAACGCTACAAGCGCTGCGCGATCGTATATCGCATCCACCTGACCGATTAACGCACTCGTTAGGCTAAAGATATCGCCCACGTATATATCAATCTGCAGATCGTTGGCACGTGCCTGATAATGAATTAAGTCATACTCTGCAAGACAAGTGACTTTGGGCTCAATGCCCATATCAGCAAATAACTGAATCACAGCCGGCTCATGCAGCTCAGCCGCAACCACATGATGACCATTAGCGACAAACCACGCAATATCACGGGTTTTACCGCATAAAGGAACAAGGATCCGACTTTGGGCTGGTAACTGTAACGCCGAAAAATGTGCTTTCAATAATGGACTGCCCTTAAACTGATGAAATGCAATATCTCCCTGCAACCACTTTTCATGCCAATAACTTGCCTGCATATATACTCCATATTTAACACTTACTATTTTAGCTACTCGCTTCAATAAAAATTTATTTCACAGGTCTAGCGTAACAATTAAACCGTTAACCTAACCAAAGGTTCGCGTATTACAACACACCTTTTAATTTAGCAATACCATAAGCATTGACCGTCGATGCATCTTGAATTTCACCCGTTATAATCATGCTCTCAAAAGTATCTAGCAAAAACTTCTGAGTGATCAATCCCTCTTCCTCTGGATCTAGACTAATCTGGGTAAAGGTTAGTTCAGTGGCAAAATAGATATGATATTTTTGATTACAAAATCCATATGCCAAGTACTGGTCACCCAAATATTGCATTTTATTGGCCACTAAGCCGGTTTCTTCTTTTAATTCGCCCGCAGCCAATAACGCGTGATCTGCATCTGGGTTATCTTCCCAAGCACCTTGTGGTAACTCCCAGCAACGTTTTTTTATCGGATAACGATATTGCTCAACCAAATGTATATAACCGTTTTCCACTGGCAAAATCACTACAAAATCGGGCTTTTCCACTACGCCATATATGCCTTCACTGCCACTGCTACGGCGAATTCTATCTTCCTTTAAACGCATCCATTTATTTTCATATATAACTGTGCTGGCCAAAGTTTGGATTTCGTCGCTCATTTACTCACCTATTGTTTAATCACAAACTTGTTCATCAACAACGTTTGTTCGATAACCCATATGCGCTTTCATACCACTTATCTTATCGTAAACGTTAGGGTTTTGTGATGAGAGAAAAACTATTTTTTAGATTTATTGAGGGATCTCATATTCCCTGCGTATACGTAGTAATATAAGGTAACTTATCAGGGAAGGCGTGAAAGTAATCCAGCTGAATCGGAAAAAAAACAGACCTTGGCCAATAACCAAAAGTGCCAACTAGTGGAACAGTTATACGCTGAATATGGTAGCGCTATGCGCCGCTTTATTCGTGTGCGCTCACGATTAAGTGAAGGTGATTGCGAAGATGTTATGCAGGAAGTGTACGAGCGCTTGCTTAAGTTAGAAGATTTGCAACAAAATAGCTTACTGAATAAAGTCAAAATAATATTTAGAACACGAAATATTGGCGTCAAAGTCACCTCGTAATTCTGGTTTTGGAACCAACGACTATTCTTTGTGAGGATGCTATTTACACATGACGTTAAATAAAAAATTCTAGTCACCGAGCCAATCAGAGCAACACTCTGGTTGGCTTTTTTTCAAACCGACAAAATGAACGGATAGCCTAATCTATGCTTCGATACTTTCTTCCCATACTATTGTTGTTAACCATTTCGCCCCTTAGCCATGCTCAGGCCTGTAAGTTTGACGATGTCAGCTTCAACAGTGATTTCAGTGGCGCACGGTTGGACAGCTGTGAAAAACTCGCTAAACATCAATACCATATCGGTATATTGCCGGAAAACGAACCCGTTAACCCTAGTCCTTGGTTTAGCTTTAAGCTGCACTCTGAACATGCCGCCAGAGTACAAATAAAATTAACATTTAACGGTAACAACCCACGCTATTTACCCAAGCTCAGCACCGACGGAATACATTGGCAGAACATTGAGTTTGATACCAAAGGACAAGAAATGTGGCTCAGTGTTAACACCGACACTAAACCTGTTTGGATATCCGCCCAAGAAGTAATCGATAATCAAGAATACGATATTTGGTTAGCTGCATTACAAGCACAACGTCCTGAAATATTAGTGGAAACACTGGGTCAGTCAGAGAAAGGCCGGCCGATTAAGGCACTGATAAAACAATCGGCACAAAATAAAGAATGGTTAGTGGTCATCGGTCGTCAACATCCACCAGAAGTAACTGGCGCCATGGCTCTTTTTGCCTTTAGTGAATCGTTGCTGCTAGATGATACATTACGCGAGCCGTTTTTTAATCGGTTCAATTTATTGTTAGTGCCTGATGTCAACCCCGACGGTGTCGAAACCGGCAATTGGCGACACAACGCCAATGGTATAGATTTAAACCGTGACTGGAAAAATTTCGCCCAAGTAGAAACGCGTTTAGTGCGAGACAAAATGGCCAGCATAGTGAAAAACGGTGGCAAAATTGTATTCGCTGTGGATTTCCACTCAACATATCATGACGTATTCTACACTATGCCACTGGAGCATGATTTGGCCCCAGTGCCACTGGTGACAGATTGGTTGGCTGATCTAGAAGCCGAGACAAAATGGATCTTTAGACCCATCAACAAATCCGCGTCCTCACCAGAGCGTGGTATTTTTAAGCAATACATCGCTGATCATTACAAAGTGCACGGCGTAACATACGAAGTCGGTGACAACACCAATCGCCAGCTTATTCCTTATGTGGCCAAACAAGCCGCCAAAGGGCTCGTAAATAACCTGTTAAAAGTAGAGCCAGAAGCATTTTATGTTAAGCACAAATAAACACCTAAAACCAACGTCAAAAGCATATTCCTATGGATTTTTCAGCTCGATAGCAGTTTTATACTTCTATTGTGAAATAGCCCTAGCCGCCGATATGCGTGACGCAGCATATGTTGAACAAGATGCTGCTCGCCAACAGACTGTAACGACAGAACTTGCACAAAATATGTGGCATTGGGCTGAAACCCGTTTTCATGAGCAAAAGAGCAGCCAAGCCATGCAAAATATATTGGCGGCGGAAGGTTTTAAGATTGAAGTCGGCGTCGCCGGTATGCCCACCGCTTTTGTGGCCAGTTACAGTTCAAGTAACAGCAATAGTGAAGGCCCAGTTATCGCCATATTGGCAGAAATGGACGCCCTACCCGGTTTGTCGCAAAAGGCTGTAGCATATAAACAAGCCATTGATGGCAAGGAGGCAGGACACGCTTGCGGTCACCATTTATTTGGTGCTGGCTCATTGGCCGCTGCAATAACCGTCAAAAACTGGTTAAAGCAGAACAAGGTTAATGGTCAAATTCGGCTATATGGCACACCTGCTGAGGAAGGTGGTTCGGGCAAAGTGTATATGGTCCGAGAAGGCCTGTTTAACGATGTAGATAGTGTATTGCATTGGCATCCAGGTGATCAAAACACCACTCAACCCATGACAACCCTTGCAAATAAAACCGCAAAATTTCGCTTTCATGGTATTGCCTCACACGCAGCCGCAGCGCCAGAGCTTGGGCGCTCAGCCCTAGATGCCGTTGAAGCCATGAATTATATGGTCAATATGATGCGTGAGCATGTGCCGTCTGATACGCGCATTCATTATGTTATTACCCATGGTGGCGGGGCACCTAACGTGGTGCCTGAATTTGCCGAAGTCTATTATTATATGCGTACCCCCTCAGCCGCAGACTTACCTGCCTTATGGGCCCGATTAGAGAAAACGGCACAAGCAGCTGCCCTTGGGACAGAAACCACTGTCGACTGGGAAATTATGTCAGGCGTGTGGAGCACACTGCCTAATGCCACATTAGCCAAAGTGACGCACGAAGCGATGCTAGCATTTGGTGGTATTGAGTATTCATTTCAGGAGCAGGAATTTGCCGCGCAACTTCGCACAACACTCAATAAACGTGCATTAAGCCAAATCGGCAATGAGCAAAAAATTATGCCTTTCACTGACGATATTTATCATGCAACTGCGTCAACTGACGTGGGTGATATTAGCTGGAACGTGCCCACTACGGGATTTGTTACTGCTACTTGGGTACCTGGTACAGCTCCTCATAGTTGGCAAGCCGTGGCTGCTGGCGGAATGAGCATCGGCTACAAAGGCATGCACCTAGCGAGCAAAACCTTGGCATTAAGTGCAATACGCTTATTTGAACAGCCTCAATTGATACAAGAAGCCAAAACAGAGTGGCGCAAGCATGTGGGTAATGTGCAATATCAATCACAAATTGGCAATCGCACTCCAGCGCTGTAACCTGAAACGTTGTACTAGCCATCTTAGGTATTAACACTGAGGTGCATAATTATGACTAACTGCCTGTTTTAGCAGGTAGTATTTGCCTTATTTCAGTGTAGCTTGAATTTGATAATAATCGTATGCATGGGGTATTTTTCATCTAGCAACGATAAGATAAACGGGTATTTTGGGGACGATTTTGTTGTTTAACCTACTAGGCACACAGGAGCAAATATGGACTTAATCGCCCCATCAGATAAACATATTAGACAACTCATGACGTGGTTCGAAGATGAAGCGCAATTGGCAATCTGGTCAGGTCCTGACTTTCGCTACCCTTTTGACTTATCGTCGTTTAAATATGATCTAAAATTAACGTCCCTTCAATCATTCTCAGGATTATCAGCACAACGCGAATTATTGGCATTTGGTCAATACTATTTACGTGAAGGAAAATGCCACTTAGGACGGTTGGTGGTTAATCCTGAGTTTCGAGGACAAGGTTTTATTGCGGAATTAATTGAAAAGCTCAGCGCAGTAGGTAGACAAGAGTTAGCAGTTAATGCCTGCTCACTGTTTGTTTATAATCACAATACCTCTGCAATAACGGCATATGAGAAACTTGGATTTGTGATAGAAAACTATCCAGTTGAAATACCGCTGGATAATTTTTTGTACATGGTACATCGGGGTTGAATCACTCAGCGCCGCGTGCGTATAAACAGAGTCATCTCTAGTTACTAATGCGCCGAAAAAATCTCGCTAAACCAACTAAACATACCTGCCCTAGGAGAATGATTTTCAATAGATTCATCGTTATTATTGGTGTCACTGTGTTGGCTTTTTTGCCAGCGTTTATTCGTCGCTAAACGCTGTTCACGTCGCTCTTGAGCACGGTTCGCCACATCGGTAAATCTGGCCCTCTGCTGTACAGTAAAACCTTCGGAAAAACTCTTACTTGGCGCGCTACGAGGTCGACTTCCACGTCCACCTTTAGGTGAGCTACACATAATAATTCCTTCGATTAACTATTCTCTACTGATGAGACAGGAATAACGGAATATTTCTTTCACGCAAGCGTGTAAACACTTTATTTTATGGCCTTACTCATACCTAAGCGCGTCTATTGGCGCTAGGCGCGACGCTTTAAGCGCAGGATAGTAGCCAAAAAACACGCCGATCAAGCCGGAAAAACCTAGACTCAATAACACCACTCTGGTTTCAATAATTCCACCAGCGCCAATGCCGTATTGATTACCAATAAACACAAAGCCATAAGCAATCATAACCCCGATAAATCCGCCTAGACCACACAACACTATCGATTCAATCAAAAACTGATATAGAATATCGGAAGGCTTCGCTCCCACCGCCATACGCAAGCCGATTTCCCGGGTGCGCTCGGTCACTGATACCAACATAATATTCATAATACCGATACCGCCCACAACTAAGCTAACCGATGCAACCCACGCGAGTAAGGTATTAAACACCTGAATGGTTTCAGCGCGAGTAGCAATCATTTCTGACACGTTACGAATACGAAATAAGTCGTCTGCGCCAACTGGAATGCGCATGCGCTGGCGAAGTAAAAGCGACATTTCATCTTCAATATAATCCATGTCCTCACCGTCATAAGCACTGACCTGAATAAAGCGCACAGATTTTGGATTAGTCGCATTCACACCGGTTATTTTATTGCGCACCGTTTTAATGGGTAAAAAGATTACGTCGTCTTGATCTTCACCTCTGGCATCTTGGCCTTTTTCATTTAGCACCCCAATAACAGTGGCGTTAAAGTTTGTCACGCGTAAGGTTTGGCCGATGGGATCGCTGGCGCCAAATAGCTCGCTGCGTACCCTTTCACCTATGATCACCACCTTGCTGCCACGGCTAATTTCCGCGGGCGTGAATTCACGCCCGTTGGCTACATCCCAGTCACGTACAACGAAATAGCGATTATCAATGCCGACGATTTCTGTTGACCAATTCAAGTTGCCATATATGACTTGCCCTGATGCAGACAAATACGGTGCAGCGGCTTCAACACCTGGTACTTGTTTTTCGATTAAATTGGCATCGTCTTCATTTATTTTCACCACAGACTCAGATCGCGCACCACCGCTTTGGCGAAATGAACCGGTAACAAAGAATACATTGCCACCCAAGGATTTTATTTGCTCATCGACTTTCTGTTGTGCCCCCGCGCCCATCGCGACCATTATGATCACAGCGGCCACGCCGATAATTATGCCTAACATGGTTAAGCAACTGCGCAGCACATTGACTCGAAGAGCGGTTATCGCTGTTTTAAGCAAAATAACAATTTTCATGCTACGCCCTCGTCTGCTGCTTGGCGTATATGTTGATTACGTTCATCACTGATCAATTCCCCATCACGAAACGTCAATTTACGGCTCGCAAATTCCGCAATTTCTGGTTCATGAGTCACTAGCACTATGGTTTTGCCTTGTTGATTAAGTTGCTGAAAAAGCGCCATGACTTCTAACCCTGTCTGGGTATCCAGCGCACCGGTGGGCTCATCGGCCAAGATCATCAGCGGATCGTTTATTAATGCTCTAGCGATCGCCACACGTTGCTGTTGGCCACCAGATAACTGACCTGGATGATGATCCATTCGAGACCCTAAACCCACACTCTCTAAACATTGTTTGGCACGAGATAGCCAATCTACTTCGGGAATTTTACTATACAATAGCGGTAACATAACGTTGTCTAACGCGCTGGTACGAGGCAGTAAATTAAACTGTTGAAAGACAAATCCAATACGCTGATTACGCACGGTCGCCAATTCATTCTTACTGAGTGTTGATAACTCCTGACCAGCAAAGGCAATACTGCCCTCGCTAGCGATATCTAAACAGCCCAACAAGTTCATCATGGTAGATTTACCCGAGCCTGAGCTGCCCATAATCGCTACAAATTCACCTTGATCTATATCGAGATCAACGCCTTTGAGAGCCCAAACCAACTCATCACCCATGGTATATACTTTTTTAGCCTGACGAACTCGAAGTAGCGGCTCAGACATTAGTCAGTCACCTTTTGAGCACGTACGATAACCTTGTCACCGTCACTGAGTTGCTTAGATTGGATCTCACTGTATTCAAGATCAGCAATACCAATGCCCACATCTACTTTACTTGGTTGGCCATCACGCAACACCCAAACCGCGCCACGCTGGTAATCTTGCTTATCTCCTCCCGCTTTGCGCTGAGCGCTGCGTGATTGACCAAGCACTTTATATTTTTCCATTTGATCCGGCGTTAAGATGCTTTGCAGCGCAATATTCATCTGGCTACGCACTTTTTTCATCGCATCATTTCCTGAAGGGCGACCACCGGGTCCACCAGGGCCAGCTTCACGTGCTGCGCTCATTGATTCGCGCATTTTACTCATCACGTCAGCCACCTGTTTTTGCTGCGCCTCATTTAGGCCAAGCTGTTCAAATAATTCAGCTAATCGGCCATCTGGCCCTGCGCTACTATTGGCAGAACTCGACCCGCTATCAGGTGAAAAGCGTAATGCAGAGTTAGGCACCCGCAGTACATTATCACGTTGCCCAAGCACGATATCGACATTAGCTGTCATACCGGGCAGCAGTAACAAACGGTCGTTTTTTACGCCAATAATCACTTTATATGTCACCACATTATTGGTCACCGTAGCGGACTTTCGTACTTGAGTGACCACACCGCTAAACTTACGCTCGGGGAAAGCATCGACGGTAAAATTAACCGTTTGGTCTTTAGCGATGCGTCCTATATCCGCCTCATCCACGTCAGCTTCTATCTGCATAGAGGCTAAATCTTGTGCAATCGAAAATAACGTTGGTGCAGAAAGACTGGCTGACACGGTTTGGCCTTTGTCTACTTGTCGGTCAATGACCACGCCGTCCACGGGAGAGCGAATATAGGTACGATCCAAATCTAATTTTGCTTGCTCTAACATAGATTGAGATTGTTGTATTTTGGCCTTGCCAACCAAAATAGCCGCGTCAGCTGTATCAATCGCGACTTTAGCCAGTTCGTATGAGGTTTCACTGATATCTAACTCAGAGGCACTGACCAGATTTTTGTTGCGCAGTTCACGTGTTCGCTGATATTCACGTTCGGCGAGTTTTTCTTCGGTTTGCGCCTTTTTAAGAGCCGCCTTAAGCTGCACGAGGCTGGCATCCGACGACGCTAAATCTGCTTCACTTTGACGCAGCTTTGATACCACGGTTCGATCATCTATACGGGCGATAATCTGTCCGCTAGTTACCTCATCGTTAAAGTCCACATTCAGCTGAGAAATTAACCCTGATAACTCAGAACCGACTTCGACTGTGACCACCGGCGAGATAGAGCCAGAAGAATTAACCGTGCTTTCAATTCTGCCAACTGACAGTGGTTGGGTGTGATAGACAATACGTTCACTAGATTGAGATGGTTGGGTAAACCACCAAAATGCGGCTGCTATAACAGCTACGATAACGAGTCCCTTTATTAACGATGTATTCTTCATAGTGTGATATCTGCAAAATCTATTTAAATGCTGGAATAATGTGAGAATTAAAGCACTTATCGAGTAAAAATACTGTCAGGGGAATGTAAAGTTATCTAAAGTTGTTGTTTCAAAGCATGATGGCAGTTAAGCGCTGCAATAATGATCGTAATTATCACCGCTCAAACGGTATAAATAACAGATATAAAAAACGTCACAAAAGTGACGTTTTTTTAAAATTTAAGCGTTTAACATTGGCTATTAAAGACCAAATAATTTAGACCACGATGCTTTGGGGATCCATTTCAGGCATCAAATTTTCATGCAACTGATCCATGTTGTCTACCACGTCTTTTGGATCATCAAACAACGCTATATGAAACATCGCATCACCTTCTTGTACCAAGGGGATATTCTGCTTGCCAATAATGATCCCTGAACGGTTTGCCAGCAGCGGTTTACTGTAGGCGCCGGTAGGGCTACAAACATCTGCAAGTAAATCGCCGCGTTTAACGTAATCCCCTAAGCTCTTACGATCACGCACAATGCCGCTTTCAGGAGCACGTAACCACGAGCTTTTATACGCTACTAATGGCTCTATTTTCGGTTCAGTACGACGTCGTTTCGATACCATTCCCAAAGATACGAGCACGTTGAAAATACCCTTTATGCCCGCACGAATAGAGAGCTCATCAAAGCGCAGGGCTTCTCCTGCTTCATACAACAGCACCTTGGTACCTGATTCATCTGCCGCTTGTCGCAATGAACCATCACGCAAATCTGAATTAAGCAGCACAGGCACCCCAAAAGCGTGAGCAAGCTTGGCCGTTTCAGGATCTTTTAAATTGGCTCGAATTTGCGGCAAGTTACTGCGATGAATAGCCCCTGTATGTAAATCGATGCCATAGTGACACTTAGACACAATTTCAGTTAAGAACATATGCGCCAACCGCGATGTTAAGGAGCCATTCGTCGACCCCGGAAAACTGCGATTTAAATCTCGCCTGTCAGGCATGTAGCGGCTTTGCATTAACATACCGTACACATTAACAATTGGCACGGCGATAACGGTACCGGTAATTAATTTAAACGATGGTGAATCAAGCAGCCTGCGCACTATTTCAATGCCATTGAGCTCATCGCCGTGAATAGCTGCGCTGATAAACACGGTAGGGCCGTCTTTTTTAGCCCTAATAACCTCAACCGGAATAGACATATCTGTGTCCGTATACAAGCGAGCAGCAGATAGCTGCAGCTTGATGCGAGACCCAGGTTCAATAACATGACTTCCTATTTTCAGAGGGGCACCGGTTACCATAACTAACCGTTACCTCGGGTTTTCGTGCTATGGGGCTTAGATTTTTTATTTTCGATAAACTCGATGATCATGTTCGCAACGTCTTTTGAAGTCGACGCCTCAATACCCTCAAGACCAGGAGATGAGTTGACTTCCATCACGACAGGACCATGGCTAGAGCGTAGTAAATCCACACCACACACGTTCAAACCCATAGCGCTTGCAGCGGCCACTGCTGTCGCCCGTTCAACCGATGTCAATTTGACTAACGTGGCACTACCACCACGATGTAGGTTTGAGCGAAACTCCCCCGGAGCCCCCTGACGTTTCATAGCAGCAACCACTTTACCGCCAATGACGAAGCAGCGAATATCTGCTCCGCCAGCTTCCTTGATATATTCCTGCACTAATATATTGGCTTTTATACCCATAAAAGCTTCGATAATACTTTCTGCCGCTTTATTGGTATCCGCTAATACAACGCCAATCCCTTGCGTACCTTCTAGTAACTTGATCACCACTGGCGCTCCGCCTACATTGCTGATCAAATCCTTGATGTCATCTGGGCTATGCGCAAAACCTGTGCGCGGTAAACCGATACCTTTGCGCGATAGCAACTGCATTGAACGCAACTTATCTCGAGAACGGCTAATAGCGACCGACTCATTCACGCTAAAGCTGCCCATCATTTCAAATTGACGCACCACAGCCGTACCATAAAAAGTCACTGATGCACCAATACGCGGGATAATCGCGTCATACTGGGGCAAAGGTTCACCATTAAAACGTACCGACGGTTTATTGCTTGAAATATCCATATAGCAATGAAGTGTATCGATGATATCGACTTCATGACCACGAGCAATAGCCGCCTCTTGTAGACGGCGAGTGGAATACAGCTTTTTGTTTCGAGATAAAATGGCGATTTTCATCATTTTTTCTTCTTTTAGTGAATGAATTTAGTAGACGTTTGGTTAAGAATAAAAGTCACAACAATATTAAAAAAAGTGTCAGGTTTTGCTGGATAAAATAAACACTCTTTTACCAACAATATTATTGTAAGCGGGTAAAATATGTTACATTTTTTTCAAATGGCCGTTTACGATATTGAATACATGAGAATCCGACTTATATCCGTTAGTAGCCTAGTGATTTGCATTTACTGGCTGCTGTCAATCAATGCTATTGCTCTAGCTGATCCTAACGGCCAAGTATCAATTGTCCCCACTACATCCTCTGACGCGTTCAAGAAACAGTTTTTAATCACATATGTAGAATATCCTCAAACTGAAAAATACTTACAACTTTTAAAAGAAATCTACACGGAGTTAGGTTTCAAAGTACATCTGATCCCAGCACCAGCATTGCGTGGATTAGCCATGTTAGACAAAGGTAAAGTCGATGCCGATGCATATCGATTCGGCCGAATTGCCACACAATATAAGAACGTAACGCTGGTAAAACCTGAGTTGATACGAGGCTCAACAGTCTTGCTCTGTCGCCAAGAAGTGAACTGTGATATTACCGTGCTCAGCAACAGCAAAAATGTCATATTAACCAACGAAAGAACGCTGCTTTATTTAGCAGATTTTGATATACGCGCCGGGCTTTTAAAAAAAGAGGTTATCTCTAACACACTAGAAATGCTGCGTAGTAAGCGCGTCAATTATGCGACATTTATGATCGATCAGCGCCAAATCATCCCCGATGACTTAAAAATGCTAAACCTTAGGCGCATCTTTCTCTACCATGTTATCAGTAACAAACATGCCAGCCTTTTACCAAAAATAGAGAAAAAATTGCGCCAAAAACAAACGTTACTTAATCGCACTGTGCTCGGTACAAAACCGCAAACTTAGTCCTGTCTATAATGTGCTTTAATAAAATCAGCCGCTCGTTCAGCAATCATGATAGTCGCAGCGTTAGTATTGCCACCAACTAAGCTAGGCATAACCGATGCATCAACCACTCTTAATCGTTCAATTCCTCTCACATTGAGTTGATTATCTACCACCGCCATTTCATCTGTATCAGTACCCATTTTGCATGTGCCTATGGGATGATAAATGGTCTGTGCGTTTTCGCGTAAAAACGTCAGTAACTGTTCGTCTGTTTGCATATCAATACCAGGTAACACTTCTTCGCCTCGATATTGTATAAAACCCTTTGATTGCAGAATTTCTCGGCCTTGACGAATACCATCGATCATGACTTTTTGGTCATCGGAATGAGATAAATATTGAGGGTCGATTACAACGGGCTGAGCAGGATCAGCCGAGGCTAGTGAAATTGTGCCACGACTTTTAGGATATAGATTACATACATGCAGTCCATATCCATAGCCAAACGCAGTTTGCCGGCCGTGGTCAAGAAGAATAGCCGGTAAAAAGTGATACTGAATATCAGGTAGCGCATCTGCAAACTGACTTTTTACAAACCCACCCGCCTCAGCAATATTAGATGAAAAAATATCGTTACGTTTATGCCAATAACGAACCGCAGCCTGTATATAGCGTGGTAATTTTCCTACAGAGACAGCATAAGTTCCCTTAGACCGACAGCGGTATTGCACGATGGCATCCAAGTGGTCTTGAAGGTTTTGCCCAACACCGGGTAAATCAATTTCTAGATGAATGCCTTTATCTGACAAATGTGCCTTAGGACCGATACCCGATAACATCAACAACTGGGGAGAGTTAACCGTTCCGCTGCTGAGTATGACTTCTTTTGCTGCGCTGAGAACATGTGCCCGACCATTAATTTGTAGAGCGACCCCGACCGCTCGCTTATCTTTAATAATAATTTTTTCGACTAATGCGCGGGAAATTAAGGTAAAATTTTCACGTCCTTGCGCCAAGGCTAAGTAACCCTTAGCCGTCGAGCAACGTTGACCATTTTTGTGAGTAACTTGATACACACCAAGACCTTCATGCTCACAGCTATTAAAGTCTGGGCTGATGGGTAATCCGACCTCATTTGCCGCCGCGACAAACGTCTTCGACATGGGGTTCACATACCGCAAATCATCGACACAAAGTGGCCCATCGACACCGTGATAAGCATCACTACCCCGTTGTTGATCCTGTGACTTCTTAAAATACGGTAGTACGGCATCCCAGCCCCAGCCTTCGGCACCTTGATTATTCCAGCGATCGTAATCTTCAGGTACGCCTCGTACGTAACACATGGCGTTTATCGCGCTAGACCCACCTAAGGTTTTCCCTCTCGGCCAGTACAATTTTCGATTATTTAACTGTGGCTGGGCAGCGGTATTGTAATTCCAATTGATATTTTTAAAGCGAGAAAGTAAAGATAAACCAAAAGGTATATGAATAAACGGATTGCTGTCTTTGACACCGGCTTCAATTAGACAAACACGAAATGTGCTGTTTTCGGTTAAACGGGCGGCTAATGCGCAACCAGCAGAGCCTGCACCCACAATAATGAAATCGAACTGCTCAGACTGTACAGGTGACATAACAAATGCTTCCGCATTGGGTTAACACACTCCCACAAACGAAAATGTATTCATCAAGGATCGCTATTAACTTGTTGGCATTCAGACTAGAAAGGCGTCGAGGTAAAAGAGCCTTCTTATTGTGCTTTTATTACCTCGACATTTCCGCCGCTGCTTGGCTCATTACGCTCACCAAGCGCACATAATGTAAACCACTTGTTAAGTAATGTCAGTTATTTTTTAACATAAGCGTTTGTTTTATCTGATCATTACTAAAATTACTAACAGACTATAATTATTATCTATAGATGTTTTCGCTACCTATCGTGTTTCTCATCGCATACAAGAATAAGGTATTATCAACACTTAATACGCTATAAAGACGTATCTAAATTAAATAATAAACGACAATAATCAGGGTAAAAAATGAAATTAACGTTATTAGCTGTGACCGTCAGTGCCCTTGTGATGGGCTGTACGAATACCATCAACTCTTCTACTCATGTATCACTAGCAAGTGACGCCTCAATCGCGAGTAATCAATTAAAACAAATGAATATCTCTTATCCTAAAACCCGTAAAGACGATGTAACCGACACCTACTTTGGCACTCAAGTAGCAGATCCTTATCGTTGGTTAGAAGACGATACCAGCAGCGAAACCGAACAATGGGTTAAAAGCGAAAATGCAGTAACACAAGCATATCTTGCCCAAGTTCCCTCACGCGATAAGCTAAAAGAACGTTTAAAAGTGTTACTCGATTACGAAAAAATTAGCGCGCCTTTTAAAGAAGGTAAGTACACCTATTTTTTCAAAAACGACGGCTTACAAAACCAAGCCGTGCTTTATCGTCAATTAGGCGACGGTGAAGCCCAAGTATTTCTTGACCCCAACACCTTTAGTGAAGATGGCACCACCTCATTAGCCGGATTAGATTTTTCGAAAGATGGCAGTTTAGTCACCTATATGATTTCAGAAGGCGGCAGCGACTGGCGTAAGGCGATAACCATCGATGTTGAAACGATGCAAAACGCCAGTGCTACATTAAAAGACATCAAATTTAGTGGCATATCTTGGCTGGGTAATGAAGGCTTCTATTATTCCAGTTATGACAAACCACAAGGCAGCGAGTTGTCGGCGAAAACAGATCAACATAAACTTTATTTCCATCGTTTAGACCATAAGCAAGCGGATGATACGTTAGTGTTTGGTGGCACATCCGAGCAAAAAAATCGTTATGTATCTGGTGAAGTCACTGAAGATAACCGTTATTTACTGATAAGTGCGGCTGTTTCTACCTCAGGCAACAAACTCTATTTAAAAGACTTAAGTCAGCCTGATAGTCAGCTCATTACCATTTTAGATAACAATGATTCAGATACTCACCTACTCGATAACGAGGGCAGTACTTTATTATTTGTAACGAATCTAGATGCGCCAAATAAACGTGTAGTATCCGTTGATGCAAGCCAACCCCAACCTGAAAATTGGCAAGACTTTATCGCTCAAACTGACAACGTATTGGACGTATCAACCGGTGGCGGAGACATTTTTGCCAGCTACATGGTAGATGCTATTTCAAACGTCAAGCAGCTAGACAAAAACGGCAAACTGATCCGTGAAGTATCATTACCTGGTGTCGGCACGGCCAGTAGCTTCGACGGTAAAAAAGATCAACAAGTCCTATATTACAGTTTCACCAACTATAAGACCCCCAGCACCATCTTTAGCCTAGATGTAAAAAGCGGTGAGTCTTCGGTGTATCTTAAATCGAAAGCGAAGTTTGATAGTAATGCTTTCGAGTCCCAACAGGTATTTTATACCTCAAAAGATGGTACTAAAGTACCTATGATTATTACCCATAAAAAAGGACTTAAACTTGATGGCACTAACCCAACCATGCTTTACGGTTATGGTGGTTTCAACATCAGTTTGCAACCTTCCTTTAGCAGCACCAACGCTGCATGGTTAGAGCAAGGAGGAGTTTACGCCGTGCCTAATCTACGTGGTGGCGGCGAGTACGGTAAAGCATGGCACGACGCGGGTACTAAGTTGCAAAAACAAAATGTATTTGATGACTTTATCGCGGCGGCTGAGTATTTAATTGCACAAAATTACACTAGCCCTGACTATTTGGCGATTCGTGGCGGCTCTAATGGTGGCTTGTTGGTTGCTGCAACCATGTTACAGCGCCCAGACTTATTTAAAGTCGCATTGCCTGCGGTAGGGGTGTTGGATATGTTGCGTTATCACACCTTTACTGCTGGCGCGGGTTGGGCATATGACTATGGCACAGCACAAGACAGTAAAGAAATGTTCGATTACTTGATGACTTATTCGCCCGTGCAAAATGTACGGAAGGGTGTGAACTATCCCGCTACACTTATCACCACTGGTGACCATGATGATCGCGTAGTACCTGCTCACTCTTTTAAATTCGCCGCTGAGTTACAAGCCAAACATACTGGGTCGAATCCGATGCTGATTCGCATAGAAACCAATGCCGGCCACGGTGCAGGTACACCGATTAGCAAGACCATAGACGAGTACGCCGATATATTTGGTTTCACTCTTTATAATATGGGGATTAAGGTTAAGTAGATTCAACTCACTTAATTTTTTTACCCTTATTTTTAATCCTGTTTTTGACAAGGTGAAGGCCACGGCAAACATGCATTATTCATGTAAGCCTTGGCCTTTTTCGTTAAGTAATGCGTTGCTGAGAATCAGCCTAATTGCCCTGCCCTTTTACTAATTGAACGCCGTTGCTAAAATCCGTACGCAAAGTGGTTCAATTCAGGTTAAAATATTGGTTAACATCCTATTTTTGCGCCACTTCATCCTCTCGGAGAACACCATGACCCAAGCCGCTTATGAACAAGCTGTAAATCTTATCGATAGCGCCAACAGTGAAGATCCTAATATTGAGCAAGCGGAAGGAAAAGATTGGCCCAAAGAGCTGTTGTATAGTCTGCGCATGTCCAACATGTTAGAACGTTATAGGAGTGATGCTGATCACGTGGTGAAATTGGCTATTCGCGGCCAACATATTCAGCGCTGGCAGTCTCCTCGCAGTGCTTACCCAATGGACCGACAGGGCTATCATAAATGGCGTAGCGATCTTTATGTGTTTCATGCTGATAAAGTCGCAAGCGTCATGGCCCAAGCAGGTTTTAATGAGCAAGAAATTGAACGAGCAAAAAATGCAGTCGCCAAGGTAGGCATTAAATCAAACCCAGATACCCAACTACTCGAAGATGTCGTTGGGTTAGTCTTCATTGAGCATTATATGCTGAATTTTGCCGCTAAACACCCCGAGTACACAGAACAGAAATGGATTGATATCATCCGTAAAACCTGGGCAAAAATGTCTCAAGACGCCCACGCATTCGTCCTCGCTGGCAAAATAACCCTGCCAGAATCATTAACCCCTGTGATTTTAAAAGCCGTGCAAGTTTAGCGTGTATATCTAAACCCATCCTAGGTAATGCAATAAAAACAGTCCAAGGGTGGTGCTAAACATTGAAAACAAGGTACTACCGGCAATGATCGCGGCGGTTAGATGATGATCGCCGCCTATTGCTCGCACCATAGGATATGCAGCCGCCGCGGTGGGCGTTGCCATCATAATATACAACACACCCAGTTCTTCATTTCTAAAACCACATAAGTAGCCAATAACCGTCGTTACCAGCGGGATAAATACTATCTTGCTAGCAATAGCGATATATAGCAGTTTTGATGCTTTAAACTCTTGTAATCGAATTGAAGCCCCCACACAAAGTAACGCTAGCGGTAAGGTCATCTGTGCTAAATAGCTACCCGATTCATACAGTAACTCTGGCAGTTGAATCGGCACAAGCGCCACAATAATGGCTAATACAATCGCAATAGCTAACGGATTTTTCAATACACTTAAAGCGACTAACTTCATTGAAGCGGTAGCCGACTGGTGGTAATAAAGCGTCAAAATTGAGTACACATTATACAAGATAACAATGGCGGCTAAATACATAGAAGCCAGCGCTTGAGCTGACTCCCCAAAGGCACTGACACACAAGGCCAAACCAATTATCGCCATATTGCCTCGACATGCGCCTTGGGCAAATGCACCTCGTGTTTCTTGCTGTTTAATGTTTAAGGCCAAAAGATTAAACAGCAAAAATATGCCAGTGGTAGCAATCGCGGCAAAAATCAATAAATAGCTAGGCGTAGTAACACTCAAATCAGTTTTAGCGATATTCACAAATAAAAGGCACGGCAAAGTAACGTTAAATACTAATCGTGAACCTACAATGGCAAATTCTTCGTTTATCCAGCGGATACGTTTAAACACAATCCCCAGTGCGATCAACAAACTAATGGGAAGCGTGACATCAATAGCAAACAGTAATGATTCAATAGGCATACTTAAAAATTTAGTCCTGATGTGGATTCACGCGAGTAAAATCGGTTCTAGTTGAAAAATACCGGCACAGAGTAAAGTCTATTTTTATATGCTGCAATGCAGCTGCGCAAAAATCACTTAGAAACCGCCCTTTATCTCTAAGCAATATGTTGGCCAGCAATGGTTTCACCACATTTGAAAATTGATCGGCTAAACCGCTATATCAGCTCAGTTTACAAGAAGTATGTACGCTCAGACATACTTGTTACAAATACTCGCAAATTAACTGACTTAATGACGACCAAGCCTTCAATTACTCACCATTGTGGGATTGTTAGTACAGTGGGAGGCTTGTTAAAGTAGTCAGGTCTCATATGCCTGTCATCTTATCCTTTATTGCCCCTTTTTGGGCTGGGTGTATCACTAATTTATGGAGTTATAATGCGTATTTCAATTATTGCCGCCGCCGTCGGTGCGACCTTTTTTTTAGGCGCCTGTTCCAGCAATGTCGTTAATCAAGAGCAAACAAATACTAAGCAAGTAAAAACTATGCAGACAGCCGCGAACAACGTGTTAATGAAGAAAAGCCCGCTAACCTACCAAGCGCCACAATTCGACAAGCTGAGTATTGACGATTATGAGCCTGCTTTTGCTGCAGGTATCGCCGAACACAATACGCAAATAGCGGTCATCACCAATAATCCGTTAGCCCCAACGTTCGATAACACCATTGTCGCCATGGAAAAATCTGGTGAATTGCTAACAAGAGTAAGTAAAACTTTTTATAACCTTGCCAGCGTGATTTCAAACGACGATTACCAACGAATTGAAGCAGACATGGGCCCTAAGTTAACCGCTCATGAAGATAATATTTATCTTAACCCCACTTTATTTGCTCGAATTCAAACGATTGACGCAAACAAAGCGTCACTAACCCCGTTAGATCAGCGTTTAGTTGAGCACTACTACAACAACTTTGTTCGCGCTGGCGCCAAGCTAAATGATGCAGATAAAGCGACTGTACGGGAAATTAATGGCCAACTTTCCTCTTTGGCCACTGAGTTTTCACAAAATATCCTAAAGTCGTTTAAGAACGATACGATTGTTGTCAACGATAAAGCACAGCTTGCTGGCTTATCTGAGAGTGAAATAACTAGCCTTGCCAGTGCAGCAAAAGAAGCGGGGAAAGACGGCTACCTAATTACATTGGTTAACACCACTCGTCAGCCGATTTTGGGTAGTTTGGAGAATAGAAACTTGCGTAAAAAAATCTGGCAGGCTTCTTCTCAGCGGGCCATGAGTACAAATGGCCCAGTGCTTATCAAACTCGCACAGTTGCGGGCCCAAAAAGCCCAGTTACTTGGTTACCCAACATGGGCGGCTTATGTAACCGCAGACCAAATGGCTAAGACCCCCGCCGCTGTTTACGACATTCTTGACGATCTAGCCCCTAAAGCCGTTGCCAAAGCCGAAGTAGAAGCACAGGCAATTCAAGAACAAATTACATCAACTGGCGAAAATTTTAGTGTTCAGCCATGGGACTGGGCTTACTATTCAGAAAAGGTGCGTAAAGCAAAATACGATCTTGATGAAAATGTAATTAAGCCTTATTTCGAGCTTGACCGGGTATTACACGATGGCTTGTTCTTTGCCATGCAAAAACTTTACGGTATTACGTTTAAAGCACGCAAAGACTTGCCTATTTATCACGATGACGTGCAAGCATTCGAAGTGTTTAATCAAGACGGCAGTAGCATTGGTTTATTCTACTTTGACCCTTATGCCCGCGAAGGCAAAGGTGGTGGTGCTTGGATGGACGAATTCGTCACACAAAGTGAACTACTTAAACAAAAACCTGTGGTATATAACGTACTGAATATTCCTAAACCAGCCGCTAGGCAGCCGACGCTGCTCACATTTGATGAAGTCACGACACTATTCCACGAATTCGGCCATGCGGCTCATGGTCTGTTCTCGCAAGTTAAGTATCCGAGTTTGGCAGGCACTGCCACGGCCCGAGATTTTGTCGAGTTCCCTTCTCAGTTCAACGAAGATTGGGATATCAACCCTGAAGTGATCGCTAACTACGCTAAGCATTATCAAACTGGTGAAGCCATCCCTAAAGCTTTACTCGATAAACTTCTTGCAGCGCATCACTTCAATCAGGGCTTCGATACCACTGAATATTTAGCAGCAGCATTGATTGATATGGAGTGGCACTCAATCACCCCAGACACCAAAATTGATGATGTTGCAGCCTTTGAGCAAAAAGCGTTGGCTAAACACGGTATCGATTTCGCGCCCGTTCCTCCTCGTTACAAGTCAGCCTATTTTAGCCATGCCTTTGCCGGTGGCTACTCAGCCGGGTATTACGCCTACTTGTGGACTGAAGTGTTTGCCGCAGATGCATTTGCGTATATGGCACAGCACGACGGGTTAAATCGTGAAAATGGTGATAAGTTCCGCAGCAGTGTTTTGTCCATGGGGAATAGCAAAGACCTAATGCAAGACTATATTGATTTTCGCGGTAGCAAGCCCACGACTGACGCGTTATTAAAACGTCGTGGTTTGGTTGACTAAAAGTCAGTAAACTAAAAAATAAAGCAAAACGAAAGAAAAAGCCCCGTGAATAATATTATTCACGGGGCTTTTCTACTTATCGCACTTAACTACTACTAGCACGTTCTAATCTCGTCAGCCGCTATTTTTTGGCCATAATGCTTAAGGTAGCAGTGGTCAACGCTTCAGTTGCTGTTTCGATCACAGCATCCGCTTGTGGGGCCCAATAAGGGCTATGCAAAGACGGCAGTGATGTGCCATTTTGCTTGGCGTCTTTCCAATCCGCTTCTTTCACCCCACCCACCCAAAAAATCAAACTCTCGATATTTTTATCTGCTCGGTAAAAACGACTGAAATCTTCCCCCCCCATAACGGCGGGAGTTTCCACTACGCGCTTTTCACCGAAGCGCTGGGTAAACACATTCGCCATCTTCTGAGTAAACTCAATAGTGTTATAGGTTGCCGGAGTGTATTCATCTTTAATCGTTACTTCAGGCATCAATTTCTCAGGTATACCAGCTGCAATCGCTTCACCTTTTGCGATACGGGCAATACCATCCAGTAACCTTTGACGAGTTTCGTCTGAGTAACTACGAACAGTAAGTAACAAGGTCGCTTGATCAGAAATAATATTATGCTTAGCGCCCGCGTGGAAGCTACCCACGGTTACCACAGCAGAATCTTGTGGATCAGTCTCACGACTGACTAACGTTTGCAGCGCACCGACAATGCGGCTTGCTAATACGATAGGATCTTTTGTGGTGTGCGGGTAAGCGCCATGGCCGCCCTCGCCTTTTACAAGAACATCGACGCTATCTACATTGGCTAGGGCGAATCCTGGTGTATAGCCAATCGTACCTGCTGGTAAACCTGCTGAGTCATGAAAAGCTAAGGCATAATTAGGTTTAGGGAAACGTTCGTATAGACCATCAGCCAACATATCACGGGCGCCTTTGCCGCGCTCTTCTGCTGGTTGCAAGATCATCACCAAGGTGCCAGACCATTTATCTTTCATTGCAGTCAAGGCTTGAGCCGTACCCACCCAACTCGTCATGTGAGTATCGTGCCCACAGGCATGCATAACGCCTGATTCAATGCCGTCTTCGGTGGTCGCCCGTACCTTTGAAGCAAATGCCAAACCTGTTTGCTCGATAACAGGCAAGCCATCCATGTCCGCGCGTATCATCACCACAGGTCCGGGACCATTTTTAAGGACAGCAACAACCCCTGTTCCGCCGACTTTTTCAGTTACGTCAAAACCCAAATCACGCGCTTTTTTGGCAAGTTTAGCTGCTGTGTTCACTTCAAAACCACTTAGCTCAGGGTGGGCATGTAAGTCTTTATACAACGCCATTAATTTGGGCATATCAGCACTGACCTTATCGCTGACACTGTCAGCATTTGCACTGGTGCTTAATAACGCACTGCTAAGTAATGCAGCACTGAGCATCGACAGACTCAATAGCGTTTTTTTCATTGTAGGACGGCTCGTATTGCAGTCATGACTGATATGACTGCGAGTCAAAATTTGAGGTAATTTCATATGCTCTCCCGTATCGTTTATTAAGGTTATTTATTATAAAGGGCTTAACATCGTGCTAAAAAAGACAACTAACTCAGCCACATAGGTAAATTAAATGGGTGTCATGAGTCACACGTTAGCATGAAATAAGCACTGCGAGCTAGCCGTGGCAAAAAGTTCAAAAGCGTCGCTCTTAAAAGAAAATTTCACGTTCGGCTATATTTAAATAAAGGAACGTTGTTGCAATATGCCGCATAGGCAACTTAACTAACGACACCGCTATTGCTTCTTTTGCAACAACTTCAGGTCTATGAATTGATGCTGTGCATTTGCAAAACAGACCGTTATTAAAAGCATTTCAGGGATTTTGCCATTTTTATGGGCGCAAATAGGCCCGTCAAAACAACGCATAACCTAAGGTTATACCCCTGCAATACTTAGTCATTTTATTTTCCCGGCTACCGCGCTAGCATATGCCATATTCAGCACGTTCTGCTAGAACGTGCATTTTATTTATATACAGCATATCTAATCACGATGCGCTCTTTTTAAAGGTAATATTCATGGTCATTCACGCTCCTTACTTACTGTTTATTGGTGATGCCACCGATGCACTTTCTATTAAAATGGCGCAAAGTGTCGCCCATTGGCGCCCAGAGTTGTGCGTAGGTGAGCTCAGTGTTGAAGGCTGCACCGTCAGTACTGGCCTAACAAAGTTGAGCATTGAAGAAGGCGCTAAACAAGGAGCAAAAAGTCTTGTTTTAGGCTTCGCTAATAGCGGTGGGATTTTAGATAAAAAGTGGCTGCCATTAATTGAACTCGCCATCAAAAAAGGCATGCATATCGTCAGTGGTCTACACCAAAAACTGACCAGCTACCCAGAGTTAGTGCACTGTGCTAAGCAATACAATGTCGAATTACTGGATATACGCCACCCAAAACCGCAATTTAATACAGGCACAGGCCGTAAACGCGTGGGCAAACGCCTATTGACTGTAGGCACCGATTGCTCTGTGGGTAAAATGTACACCTCCTTAAGCATTGACCAAGCTATGCGTGATCAAAACATAGCGGCTGATTTTCGCGCTACCGGCCAATGTGGCATATTGGTCGCTGGAGAAGGTGTGGCGATTGATTGTGTGGTTGCTGATTTTATTTCTGGTGCGGCAGAGTCACTATCGCCCGACGCGAGTGAAGATCATTGGGATATTATTGAAGGCCAAGGCTCTTTATCTCACCCGGCTTTTGCGGGTGTCAGTCTAGGTTTACTGCATGGCTCTCAACCCGATGCATTGGTGATTTGCCATGCACTGAACCGCACACACATGCGTGGTTTGCCCAACACAGCTTTTCCCAGCATTGAAACAACCATTGCACTTAATTTGCAAGCCGCACGTCTTACGAACCCTAACGTCGTTGTCGCTGGTATCAGTGTAAATACCTCTGCGGTCAGTGTAGAAGAGGGCCGAGATATTTGTCAGCAGTTAAGTGAGCAATTTTCACTACCTTGTGTGGATCCGCTTCGTGATGGTACTGCCGCTATTGTCGATGCTCTCGCAGCGCTTTAGCCGTTAATTAAGAATACTGGAGTGAACAAGATGGGTTATCAGGTCAAGGCATATCAACAAGCGTTTCCCCTTAAAAGTGTTTTTCGTATTGCTCGGGGCGCGAAAACCCAAGCCGATGTAGTGGTAGTAACCCTAAGTGACGAGGTGCATACAGGATGGGCTGAATCGGTACCCTATGCCCGCTATCAAGAATCTGTGCAAAGTGTGTTAGCACAAGTTAATGATGTTGCAAAAAGCTTAGCCAATTTTGACGGTGAAGTGTCCGATATAGGTGCGCTTATTAATACTCTACCCTCTGGCGCCGCGCGTAATGCTCTAGACTGCGCTCTTTGGGACTTAAAAGCCAAGCAACAGGGTATATCGGTGGCCGATATGCTGTCTTTAACTACACCCGCTTCTTGCGTCACGGCACAAACCTTGAGCATTGATACGCCTAAAGCAATGGCTGAAGCAGCGAAAGCACTCGGCCACCCTCCAATGATAAAAGTGAAACTGGATAATCAAGACATTATCACCAAGATGTCGGCCATTCATCAGGCTTCCCCTGATAGCCAATTTATCGTCGATGCCAACGAAGGCTGGTCAATCCATGATTTAAAAGCGTGTGGTGATAGCTTAAAAGCTTTGAACGTGGTGCTTATTGAGCAGCCTTTACCTGCGGGTGAAGATGATGAACTACTTGATTATTCTTGTCCGGTTCCCTTGTGTGCAGATGAGAGTTGCCATACTCGAGAAGAACTTGGCTATTTAAAGGATCGCTACGACGTAGTAAACATTAAACTTGATAAGACAGGTGGTCTTAGTGAAGCATTTTTACTCGCTCAGGAGGCGCAAACCATGGGATTTGAAATAATGCTGGGCTGCATGGTAGGCAGCTCACTTGCCATGGCCCCTATTTCATTGCTAACCGATTGTGCCAAATATGTTGATTTAGATGGTCCACTATTAATAAAAACTGACCGAGAGAGTGGTTTTGTTATTACCGAGGGCATTATGCAACCCCTAAACAGCGCATTATGGGGCAGTCCCGATAGCCAAGTATTAATTTAACTTAAGAAAATAGAGGCTTACTATTAAGGCGTTATTTAGCGCTATTATTGTTGATACTCAAACAAAAAAAGCCTAGTGACGAATTACGCCACTAGGCTTTATTCACATTAACCCCCTAATTACCCCAACGGATGGTTATCAATGGTGTTTTTAACTCAAACCTAAAAACGCTCGAAGACCCAATTTAGTGCCACCAGCGCAATCCCTATTGAGGCAACGGGCATCAGCCAGCGGCGATATAAGACTGTTTTACCAAGCATAATAAGTACAGGCAACGCAACGAGTACGATGGCTAATTGACCAATTTCAACCCCGAGATTAAATGCGACAATCGATAACAGCTTTTGGTCGGCTGGTAGCCCCAATTCGCCTAACACACCAGCAAAACCCATTCCGTGAAGTAAACCAAAACCAAAGGTTAACCATCCCAAACGCAAAATAAGCGGCTTGACGTTATTTAATGCAGCAAATAGCACTGACACCGCAATCCCAAACTCGACCCAACGGCTACTTGGCACTATCCAGCCTATAGCGGTCGCGGTTAATGTAACCGAATGCGCCAGTGTAAACGCGCTGACAATCCAAATGGTCGTGCTTAGTACTTTTTTCAACTCAGGGTTACACTGCCAATACCCGTCCTTTCGTATCAGTACGCATGGAAGTAACAACGCCAATAAAAACAAAATGTGATCGGTACCAATCAGAATATGAATGATCCCCTGATGCACAAACTCCTTAAACGTTATCCAACCGCTGCCATCAGCCAAATCGACCTTAATGTGTCGCTGTGACTGACTCAGGACAAAGCTCTGCGTGTTGTCTTTGTCACTGATGTTTACCACCACTTCATGACTGTCGTC